>VFQO010000011.1_pt1 | contig 272135 bp, 242 predicted proteins | sample 3512331 | NCBI WGS metagenome assembly VFQO01 (sample SAMN10412371, study PRJNA504923) | tailings metagenome | isolation source: Replicate 3 from Balatoc abandoned mine | place: Philippines: Itogon, Benguet | collected 2017-08-28 | reverse complement strand
GTACCACCACTGCACCATCGCGTCCTGCACGCCGGCGTAGGCCGAGTAGCTCTTGGTCAGCGTCACCGGGATCGCCGCCGAGTTGACGATGTGCAGCAGCGCCACCGCCAGGATGAAGGCGCCGAAGAACCAGTTCGCGACATAGATGTGGCGCACCTTGCGGGTGCCCACCGTGCCGAAGAACACCACCGCGTAGGCCACCCACACCACCGCGATCAGCAGGTCGATGGGCCATTCGAGTTCGGCGTATTCCTTGCTGGTCGTGTAGCCCAGCGGCAGCGAGATTGCCGCGGCCAGGATCACCAATTGCCAGCCCCAGAACGTGAACATCGCCAGCTTGGGCAGGAACAGCGGCGTCTGGCAGGTGCGCTGCACCACGTGGTAGCTGGTGGCGAACAACACGCTGCCGCCGAACGCGAAGATCACCGCGTTGGTGTGCAGCGGCCGCAGGCGGCCGTAGCTGAGCCAGGGGATGCCGAAGTTGAGCTCGGGCCAGGTCAGCTGCGCGGCGATGACGACACCGACCAGCATGCCGACGATGCCCCACAGCACCGCCACCAGCGAGAACAACCTCACCGGTGTGTCGTAGTACACCGTCGCAGCCGGTGCAGTTGAATTGGCCATCAGGCTTCTCCTCGTTTCAAGAATGGACTTTCGGCGATTGTTCGGGTGGGTCCTGACGCGAGCCTTGATCGCCATCAACTGCCGCGACATCGTGTTGCAGGATCCGCGCACCCTCACCCTCCAGGTCCTCGAACTGGCCACGTTGCAGCGCCCAGCCGAAGACGCCGATGATGCCGAGCACCAGCACGGCGGACAGCGGAATCAGCAGGTACAGGATTTCCATCGTGTGGCCCGGTTCAGCGCCCTGCGCGCAGCGCGTTGAAGATGACGAACAGCGAGCTCAGCGCCATGCCCAGGCCCGCGGCCCAGGGCGGAAGCCAGCCGGCCAGCGCCAGCGGGATGCACGACGCGTTGTAGGCCGCGGCCCAGAAGAGGTTCTGGCGCACGATGCGCATGGCGCGACGGGCCGTGTGCTGGGCGCGCACCAGGTCCAGCGGCCGGTTCGACACGATCACTGCGTCGGCCTGCGCACGCGACACCAGCGCGCCCTGCCCCATCGCCAGCGAGACGTCGGCGCGCGCCAGCACCGGGGCGTCGTTGATGCCGTCGCCGACCATCGCCACCGGGCCGCCTTGCGCTTGCGCCGCGGCCACGGCCGCCAGCTTGACCTCGGGCGTGGCGGCTGCCACCACATCGTCGATGCCCAGCCGCTGCGCCAGACGTTGCGCGCGCGCCGCGGTGTCGCCCGACAGCAGCGTGATGTGCACGCCGTCGGCGCGCAGCGCGGCCACGGCCTCGGAGGCATCGGGGCGCAGCGTCTCGTCGAAGCCGAAGCCGGCCAGCACGCGGCCGTCGCGCGCGAGCCAGACCTGGATGGCGCCGTCGGGCGTGGCGCCGGTCCAGGCCGCCGCACCCAGCCGCCACTGGCGGCCTTGCGCGTCGGTGGCCGACAGGCCCTGGCCGGCGACTTCCTCGACCGCGCTCCACGACTGCGCCGCAGCGCCCGGCACCGCCGCCACCAGCGCCTGCGACAGCGGGTGCTGCGACCAGGCGGCCAGCGAGGCGGCCTGTTCAGCCAGCAGTGGCTCGTCGGCGAGCAGCCTGCGTTCGGTGAGCGTCGGCCGGTCTTCGGTGAGCGTGCCGGTCTTGTCGATGAACAGGCGGCGCGTCGTGGCCAGCGGCTCCAGCGCGTCGAGCCGATGCACGAGCACGCCGCGCCGCGCCAGCCCGCCGGCCGCGGCCACCAGCGTGGCGGGTGCGGCCAGCGACAGCGCACACGGGCAGGTGACGATGAGCACCGACACCGCCACCCACACCGCGCGCGCCGGATCGATCACGCTCCACGCCGCTGCAGCGCCGCCCGCCAGCAAAAGCACGACCCACAGGAACGGCGGCGCCCAGCGGTCGGCGGCACGCGCCAGCGCCGGGCGCTGCGACATCGCGTCGCGCATCATCGAGACGATGGCCTCGAAGCGCGTGTCGGCGCCGACGCGCTCGACTCGCACCAGCACCGGTGCGCCCAGGTTCACGCTGCCCGCCACCACGGCCGCGCCCGCGGGCTTGTCGACCGGCACCGATTCACCGCTGAGCAGGGCCTCGTCGGCCTGGGTGTGCCCCGACAGCAGCACGCCGTCGGCCGGGAAGGCCTGGCCCACGGCCACGCGCACGCAGTCGCCGGGCTGCAGGCGCTGCACGCTGACGGTGGTGCTGCTGCCGTCGTCGGCGATGCGCTCGGCGCTTTCGGGCAGGCGCGCCAGCGCGGCCTCGAGCGCCGCTGCCGCCCTGTGCCGCGCGCGCAGCTCGACATACCGCCCGCCGAGCAGGAAGCTGACGAACATGGTCAGCGAATCGAAATAGACCTCGTGCCCGAACAGCCCGCCGGGCGCGAAGGTGGCGCCGCTGCTGGCGACGAAGGTGACGGCGATCCCCAGCGCCACCGGCACGTCCATGCCGATGCGGCGCTGCCGCAGGCCGCGCCAGGCGCCGCTGAAGAACGGGCCGGCAGCAAACCACAGCACCGGCAGCGACAGCAGCCAGCTGCCCCAGTTCAGCAACTGCCGCATGTCGTCGGCCAGCTCGCCCGGGCCGGCCACGTAGCTGGGCGTGGCGAACATCATCACCTGCATCGCGCAGAAGCTGGCGACGAACAGGCGCCACACGGCCGTGCGGTGCTCGGCGCGCCGCAGCTCACGTGCGGGCGCGGCGGCATCAGGAACGGCGTCGTAGCCGGCGCCGCGCACGGCAGTGATCAGGGCCGAAGGCTGCGTCTGCGCCGGGTCCCAGCGCACCACGGCGCGCTGGCCGGCGGCGCTGACCTGCGCACTGCGCACGCCGCCCACGCCCAGCAGGGCCTGCTCGATGATGCCGCTGCAGGCGGCACAGTGCATGCCCGAGAGCTGCAGTGCCGATTCGCCCAGGCGTTCGCCGCCTGCGCCCACGACCCAGCGCGTGAAACGGCCCTGTTCCAGCGGATCGTCGACAACGGCCAGCCGCGCCGGCGCGGCGCCCTGGGGCAAGGGGGAAGACTCTGCGAGCGCAGTCATGGGCTGGCGATAATGTACGTATCCATCGTGCTCCAGCCCATGACATACATCAAGACCGGCTTGCCCTCCCTGCGACTGGCCACGCTGCTGGCAGCCTTGCTGGCGTTGCTGGCAAGGCCCGCTCTGGCGCAGACGGGGCCGCAGCCGAAACTGCCGACGACCCGCCTGACCGCCGGCATGCACGTGATCCAGGCCGAACTGGCGGTGCAGCCCGAGCAGCAGGCCATCGGCATGATGTTCCGCCGCGAGATGGGCATGAACGAGGGCATGCTGTTCGTCAACGACACGCCCGGCGTGCGCTGCTTCTGGATGCGCAACACGCTGATTCCGCTGAGCATCGCCTTCCTGGCCGACGACGGCAGCATCGTCAACATCGCCGACATGCAGCCGCAGTCCGAGCAATCGCACTGCTCGGCCAAACCCGTGCGCTTCGCGCTCGAGATGCGCCAGGGCTGGTTCGCGAAGCGCGGGCTGCAGGCGGGCGCCAAGATCGGCGGGGCACCGTTCCAGCCCTGATGCTGGCAACCGCGGCGGCCACCTCGACGCAATTCCGCGTCAGGCCGTCAGCGTAACGGTGAACTGCATGCCGGCAAAGTCCGGCCGGCTGCGCGCCTGCAGCGTGCCGCCCAGCCGCTCGACGATCTCGCGCGCGATCGTCAGGCCCAGCCCGGTGCCGCCGTCGTTGCGAAGGTCGGCGCGCTCGCCGCGCCAGAAGGGCTCGAACAGGCGCGACATCTGGTCCTCGGGCACACCGGGGCCGTCGTCTTCGACCGTCACCTCGGCGCCGCCGTCGGCGTGCGGGCGCACGCGCAGCAGGATGTGCGGGCCGCCGTAGCGACGTGCGTTGTCGAGCAGGTTGTTCACGACCTCACCCAGCCAGATGGGGTGGGCGCGTGCGATCACCGGCGCCTCGGGCGCGTCGAGCTCGATGCTGCGGCCCTCGCGCAGGCCTTGCAGCACCAGCGGCTCGGTGGCCTCGCGCAGCAGCGGCACGATGTCCTGCGGCTGGTGCTCCGCGTTCATCGTCAGCGCCGTCTCCGAGCGCGCCAGGCTCAGCAGCTGGCCGATCAGCCGCGTCAGCCGCTCGCTGGAGCCACGCAGCTCGGACAACAGCGGCCGCCAGCGGCCGGTGCCTGCAGCGGAGTCGGTGGCCAGCTCGCGCTCCAGCTCCTGCGCCAGCACGCGGATGCCGGCCACCGGCGTGCGCAGCTGGTGCGCGGCATCGGCAACGAAGCGGCGCTGCAGCAGCACGTTCTGCTGCACGTCCTGCAGCAGCTGGTTGATGCGCTCGATCAGCGGCACGGCCTCGGCCGGCACATGGGCCAACGACAGGGGCCGCCAGTCGTGCATTTCGCGCACGGCCACCTCGTTGCCGACCTCGCGCAGCGGCTTGAGGCCGCGGCGCACGCTGAAGTCGAGCATCAGGAAGGTCAGGATGCCGAGCGCCAGCGCAGGCATCACGATGCTGAACTGCAGCTCGCGCACGAGGTCGGCGCGCTTGCGGCGCGTCTCCACCACGATGACGGCCACCACGCGGTCGAGCATCGGCGAGGTCACCGAGAACACGGCGCCGCGTACCGGCTCGCCGTCGAGCTGCGCGTCGAAGAGCTTGGGGCGCGCGAAACTGTCGCTGCGGTCCAGCGGGATCGGCACCGTCGCGTCGCCGGCAAGCACGAAACCGTCGAGATCGATCATCGCGAAGGCGTTGCGGTCTGCGCTGTCCCAGGTCAGCAGTTCCAGGGTCTGCCGGCTGACGTCGAGCAGCGGCCCGCGGTCGGACCAGGTCACCTTGGCCGCGAGCGCGGCTGCTTCGTCCTGCAGGCCGCGGTCGAAGGCGCTGTTGGCGCTGCCGCGTGCCAGCAGCCCGGCACCCAGCGTGGCCAGCGCCAGCCCGACGAGCCAGCTCCAGGCCAGCGGCTGGAGCAGGCGGCGCCGCAGGCTGGGGCCGTGACCGGCGCCTTCGCTGGTGGTCATGGGGGCGGTGCAGTGCCGCCGTCGGCCGACTCCATCACGTAGCCGAAGCCGCGCACCGTCTTGATCACCGCACCCAGTTCGGCAAAGCGCTTGCGCAGCCGGTGCACGTAGACCTCGACCGAGTTCTCGCTGAAGTCGGACTCCCAGCTCGACAGCCGCGCCACGATGGAGTCCTTGGACACCACGCGGCCCGCGCGCTGCATCAGCAGCTCGGTCAGCGCCAGTTCACGCGGGCTCAGCGCCACGCGCTCGCCGCGGAAGCGCAGTTCGCGGTCGATCAGGTCGAGCTCGAGTTCACCCAGCGCCAGCGTCTCGCCGATGCGGCCGGCGGCGCGGCGCCGCAGCGCGCGCAGCCGGGCCAGCAACTCGGGCAGGTCGAAGGGCTTGACGAGGTAGTCGTCGGCGCCGGCGTCCAGGCCCTGCACGCGGTCGGAGAGCTCGTCGCGGGCCGTCAGCAGCAGCACCGGCATGCGCGCACCCTGGGCACGCCAGTGGCGCAGCACGCTCAGGCCGTCGCGGCGCGGCAGGCCCAGGTCGAGCACGGCCAGGTCATGCTGGCCCGCCGCGCCCTCGCCCATCGCCTGCTCGCCGTCGGCAAGCACGTCGACACGCCAGCCTTCGCGTTCCAGTGCGTGCTGGATGCCCAGGCTCAGCGCGCGGTCGTCTTCGACAAGAAGAATCCGCATCGCTGCCCGGGCTCTGCAGCGTCAGGCGAAGTTCGCTTCCGCGAAACCCCAGTTCACCAGCTTGTCGAGGAAGGTCTCGACGAACTTCGGGCGCAGGTTGCGGTAGTCGATGTAGTAGGCGTGTTCCCACACGTCCACGGTCAGCAGCGCCTTGTCGGCGGTGGTCAGCGGGGTGCCGGCGGCACCGGTGTTGACGATGTCGACCGTGCCGTCGGGCTTCTTCACCAGCCAGGTCCAGCCCGAGCCGAAATTGCCCACCGCCGACTTCACGAAGGCTTCCTTGAAGGCCGCGTAGCTGCCCCACTTGGCGTTGATCGCCGCAGCCAGCGCGCCGGTGGGCTCGCCGCCGCCAGCGGGCTTCATGCAGTTCCAGAAAAAGGTGTGGTTCCAGATCTGGGCCGCGTTGTTGTACACGCCGCCACTGGACTTCTTGATGATCTCCTCCAGCGACATGGCCTCGAACTCGGTGCCCTTCTGGAGGTTGTTGAGGTTCACGACGTAGGCGTTGTGGTGCTTGCCGTGGTGGAACTCCAGCGTCTCCTTGCTGTAGTGCGGTGCGAGCGCATCGATGGCGTACGGAAGGGCGGGCAGCGTATGTTCCATGGAGATCCTCGTCTGGGGTTGTCGTTGGAAGCGCGGGATTGTAGGCACGCGGCGTTCAGGGTGCGGGCGTCGTGGGCTTGCCGGGCGGCCGGGGCGTCACGTCCTGCACCGTGGCGCGCGCGCGGCCGTCGGCCCACACCGCGGTGACGGCCTGTCCGGGCTGCAGCGACAGCGCCGACACCACGGGGCGGCCGTCGGCGCCTTCCACCCAGGCATAACCTCGGTGCAGCACCTGGTGCGGGTCGAGCGCGTCCAGGCGCTGCGAGCGGGCGTCCAGGCCGGCCTGCGCGCGCTGCAACTGCACCGCCAGTGCGCGCTGCAGCCGCGCTGCCAGCAGTGCCGGCGCCTGCGCCTGCCGCGCCAGCTGCACGCGCAACGCCTGCTGCAGCCGCGGCCCCAGCGCCTGCACGCGGCTGCGCTGCGCCAGCACGCTGGCCGCCGGCCGGCCCAGGCGCAGCGCCAGCGTGTCCAGGCGCTGCGCCTGGCGGTCGACGGCACGCAGCAGCGCCCGCTGCATCGCGGCCTGGCGTGCCTCCAGCACGGCCAGCAGGTCGGCGCGGGCGGGTGCCGCCAGTTCGGCAGCCGCCGTGGGCGTGGGCGCTCGCAGGTCGGCGGCCAGGTCGCACAGCGTGATGTCGGTCTCGTGGCCCACGCCGCACACCACCGGGATGCGGCTGCCCGCGACGGCCTGCACGACCCGTTCGTCGTTGAAGGCCCAGAGGTCCTCGAGCGAGCCGCCGCCGCGCACCAGCAGCAGCGTGTCGACTTCCTGCCGCAGGTTGGCTGCCGCCAACGCCGCCACCAGCGCAGGCGGCGCTTCCACGCCTTGCACCGGGCTCGGATAGACCACCAGCCGCAGCTGCGGCGCGCGGCGGCGGAAGGCCGTCAGCACGTCGTGCAGCGCCGCAGCCTGCAGCGACGTGACGATGCCCACGGCCCGCGGCATCGCCGCGATCGGCCGCTTGCGTGCGGGGTCGAACAGGCCTTGCGCTTCCAGGCGCGCCTTCAGGCTCAGGAATTCCTCGTACAGCGTGCCCGTGCCCACGCGTTGCAACGACTCGACCACCATCTGCAACTCGCCGCGCGGTTCGTAGACCCCCAGGCGGCCGCGCAGCTCGACCTGCTGGCCGTCGGCAGGCCGGAAGTCGAGCAGCGACGCCGCACGGCGGAACATCGCGCAACGCAGCAGCGCCTGCGCGCCGCCGCCGTCCTTCAGCGAGAAGTAGCAATGCCCGCTGGCAGCCCGCGAAAAGCCCGACAGCTCGCCGCGCACTGCGACTGCGCCAAAGCGTGCCGCCAGGGTGTCGCCGGTGGCCAGCAGCAATGCGCCCACGCTCCACACCTGGCGCTGCGGCGTGGCGGCAGAAGGCTCAATCATCGGGAAAGCCAGCAATGGCGCGGCTCGGGAACTCCACAGGCGCGCCAGACCACGCCAGGCGGCGAATCGGCCTTGTCATGGTGATGTCAAAATTGTCCAAGTGCTTGATTTGCAAGCCTTTTTGCTTGCTGAATTTTTGAGCAATCCAAAGCAGACGTCGAAGCGGCGCGGGTTTGCGGGTGGCCCGGCAAGGTTCTCCACAAAGTTGTCCACAGTTCCGGTGGACAGTGGCATCCGGCGCGCGGAGCGAGTCGCCGTCGGCGTGTCGCCGGGGCCGCGACCATCGGCCATAATCCGCCGCGCCGCGGTGCTGCCGCCCTCACCCGAGAAGAGCGAGAAGACCCTTGCTGTCGATCATACAAGCGGCCGGTTGGCCGATCTGGCCCCTGCTGGCGTGTTCCGTCGTAGCGCTGGCCCTCATCATCGAACGCCTGTACCACCTGCGTGACCCGCTGGTGGCGCCGCCGACGCTGCTCGACGAAGTGCTGAGCGTCTCGCGCAACAACCTGCCGGCCGCGGACGTGGTGAACAAGCTGGCCGAGAACTCCGTGCTGGGCAGCGTGCTGGCCGCCGGGTTGCGGGCCGTGATCGCCGAGCCCCGCATCACCGACGAAGCCCTGCGCCAGGCACTGGAGAACGCCGGCCGCACCGCCCTGCACGGCACCGAGCGCTACCTCAACACGCTGGGCACGATCGCCGCCGCGGCGCCGCTGCTGGGCCTGTTCGGCACGGTGGTCGGCATGATCGAGATCTTCGGCTCGCAGGCTCCCAGCGGGGCGTCGAACCCGCAGATGCTGGCGCACGGCATTTCGATCGCGCTGTACAACACTGCGTTCGGCTTGATCATCGCGATCCCGTCTTTGATGTTCTACCGCTACTTCCGCGGCCGCGTCGACGCCTACCAGCTGCAGATGGAGATCGCCGCGCAGCGCCTGGTGCCGCACCTGATGCGCTTCGTGGTGAAGGCCGCCGCATGAAGTTCAGCCGCCGCCCGCCCGACGAACCGGAGATCAACCTGATCCCGTTCATCGACGTGCTGCTCGTGGTGCTGATCTTCCTGATGCTGTCGACCACCTACTCGCGCTTCACCGAACTGCAGGTCAACCTGCCCTCGGCCGACGCCGAGAAGCTGCAGGACCGGCCAGCCGAGATCATCGTGTCGATCGCCGCCGATGGCCGCTACGCCATCAACCGCAAGCCGGTCGACGGCCGCAGCGTCGAACTGCTGACGGCCGAGCTGGCCGCCGCGGCGGCCGGCCGCCAGGACGCCGTGGTCATCGTCTCGGCCGATGCGATGGCGGCGCACCAGTCGGTGATCAACGTGCTCGACGCGTCCCGCCGCGCCGGCCTGGCCCGGCTGACCTTCGCCTCGCAATCCGGCAGCCGCTGATGGCCGGCGGCGCGCCGCTGCGGGCGCGGCTGGAGGCCTGGCTGCAGCGCCACTGGTGGCGCAGCACGGTCTCGCTGCCGATGCAGCTGTTGCGACCGCTGTCGTGGCTGCTGCGCGCGCTGCTGGCCCTGCGCGCGGCCGCGCGCGGCGTACCCGCGACGCTGCCGGTGCCGGTGGTCGTGGTGGGCAACCTGATCGTCGGCGGCGCGGGCAAGACACCCACGGTGCTCGCCGTGGTGCAGGCCCTGCGTGCGGCAGGCTGGCAGCCGGGCATCATCTCGCGCGGCCACGGCCGCAGCGCCGACGGCGTGCACGCCGTGCAACCCGACAGCGCCGCTGCGGCGGTCGGCGACGAACCGGTGCTGCTGCGCCGCCGTGCCGGCGTGCCGGTGTGGGTTGGACGGCGCCGGGTCGCAGCGGCACGCGCACTGCTGGCGGCCGAGCCGGCGGTGAACGTCATCGTCTCCGACGACGGCTTGCAGCACCATGCGCTGCCGCGGGCGATCGAGCTGATCGTGTTCGACGAGCGTGGCGCCGGCAACGGCCTGCTGCTGCCGGCCGGCCCGCTGCGCGAGCCGCTGCCCGCTGTGCTGGGGCGGCGGCAACTGCTGCTGTACAACGCGCCGCGGCCCAGCACGGCGCTGCCCGGCGCGCTGGCCCGACGCCGGCTGGGCAGCGCCGTGCCGCTGGCCGACTGGCACGCCGGCCTTGCCGCAGGCGCCACCACACTGCAGGCGCTGCGCGGCCGAGCGCTGCAGGCAGCAGCCGGCATCGCGGCGCCGCAGCGCTTTTTCGCCATGCTCGAAGCCGCAGGCCTGCAGCTGCAGCCGCCGCCGCTGGCGCTGCCCGACCACCACGACTTCGCCCGCCTGCCCTGGCCTGCGGGCACGCCCGACGTGGTCGTCACGGAAAAGGACGCCATCAAGCTGCAGCCGTCCCGGGTGGGCAGCACGCGGGTCTGGGTCGTGGGACTAGACTTCGCGCTGCCCGACGAGCTGCTGCAGCCGCTGCTGCGCCACCTGGGTCCGCCACCGCCCTCACCAACGACCCCACCGCCATGACCCTGGACCATCGCCTCATCGACCTGCTCGTCTGCCCGGTGTGCAAGGGGCCGCTGGAGATGGCGCGCGACGAGCAGTCGCGGCCGGTCGAACTTGTGTGCCCGGCCGACCGGCTCGCCTTCCCCATCCGCGACGGCATTCCGGTGATGCTCGAGAACGAGGCGCGCAGCGTCGACGGTCCGGGTGCGCGCTGAGCCGGCCGCGATGCAGTTCAGCGTCCTGATCCCGGCGCGGCTGGCGTCCACCCGCCTGCCCGACAAGCCGCTGGCCGACATCGCCGGCCTGCCGATGGTGGTGCGCGTGGCGCGGCGTGCCGCGCTGGCGGGTGCTGCGCGCGTGGTCGTGGCGGCCGACGACCCGCGCATCCTGCAGGCCTGCGCAGCGCATGGCGTGCAGGCCCTGCTGACGCGGCAGGACCACCCCAGCGGCAGCGACCGGCTGGCCGAGGCATGCACGCTGCTCGGCCTGGACGGCGACGACCTGGTCGTGAACGTGCAGGGCGACGAGCCGCTGATCGAGCCGGCGCTGGTGCGGCGCGTGGCGGAACTGCTGGCCGAGCGCCCGGACTGCGTGATGAGCACGGCCGCGCACGCCATCGAGACCGATGCGGACTTCCGCAACCCCAACATCGTCAAGACCGTGCTCGACGCCGCCGGCCGCGCGCTCTACTTCTCGCGCAGCGCGATTCCCTGCTGGCGCGACGGCCCGCCAGGCGCCCTGCCCACGGCGCCCGCGCCGCTGCGCCACGTGGGCCTGTACGCGTACCGCGCCGGCTTCCTGCGCCGCTTCCCGCAGCTGTCGCCGGCGCCGCTGGAGAGCACGGAAGCGCTGGAGCAACTGCGCGTGCTGTGGCACGGCGAGCGCATCGCGGTTCACGTGACACCGCATGCGCCAGGCGCCGGCGTCGACACGCCCGAGGACCTGGCGCGGGTGCGCCTGCTGCTGGCGTGAGGCCGGCGCCCGCGGCCCGCCGCGGCCGTGTCAGGACCGTGCAGGGCTGGCGGTGATAATGCCGCCAGAGACAACGCTGCCGCGTCGCACGCGGAAGCGGCCACAGCATCACAACGACAGCTTCAAGGAAACCACCTGATGAGATTGATCCTGTTGGGGGCGCCTGGCGCCGGCAAGGGCACGCAAGCCGCCTTCATCTGCCGCAAGTTCGACATCCCGCAGATCTCCACGGGCGACATGTTGCGCGCCGCGGTGAAGGCTGGCACGCCGCTGGGCCTGGCGGCCAAGCAGGTGATGGACGCCGGCGGCCTGGTCAGCGACGACATCATCATCGGCCTGGTGAAGGAACGCATCGCGCAGCCCGACTGCGCCAACGGCTTCCTCTTCGACGGCTTCCCGCGCACCATTCCGCAGGCCGACGCCATGAAGGCCGCCGGCGTGAAGCTCGACGTCGTGCTGGAGATCGACGTGCCCGACGCCGCCATCATCGAACGCATGAGCGGCCGTCTCTTCCACGTGGCCTCCGGCCGCAGCTACCACATCAAGTTCAACCCGCCCAAGGTGGCAGGCATCGACGACGTCACCGGCGAGCCGCTGATCCAGCGCGACGACGACAAGGAAGCCACCGTGCGCAAGCGGCTGGACGTGTACCAGGCGCAGACACGCCCGCTGGTTGATTACTACTCGGCCTGGGCCGGCACCGGCGACGCGATGGCGCCGCGCTACCGCCGCATCAGCGGCACCGGCACGGTCGACGAGATCACCGCGCGCGCCCTGGCGGCGCTGGACCACTGAAACACGGCACACGGAACAAAGCACCATGGACATCGCAGGCAAGGTCTTCATCGTCACCGGCGGCGCATCGGGCCTGGGTGAAGGCGCGGCGCGCATGCTGGCGGCGAACGGCGGCAAGGTCGTCATCGCCGACCTGCAGGTCGAGCGCGGCGAGACGGTCGCGCGCGAGACCGGCGGTGTCTTCGTGCAGTGCGACGTCAGCCAGGAAGCCGACGGCCAGGCCGTGGTGGCCGCGGCCACCGGCCTGGGCAAGCTGATGGGCCTGGTCAACTGCGCCGGCATCGCTCCGGCGGTGAAGACCGTGGGCAAGGACGGCGCACACCCGCTGGCCGTGTTCAGCAAGACCATCACGGTCAACCTGATCGGCAGCTTCAACATGATCCGCCTGGCCGCCGAGGCGATGGCGAAGAACGCGCCCGAAAGCACCGGCGAGCGCGGCGTGCTGATCAGCACCGCCAGCGTGGCGGCCTACGACGGCCAGATCGGCCAGGCTGCCTACAGCGCCAGCAAGGGCGGCGTCGTCGGCATGACGCTGCCGATCGCGCGCGACCTGGCCCGCAACGGCATCCGCAACATGACCATCGCGCCGGGCATCTTCGGCACGCCGATGCTGTTCGGCATGCCCAAGGACGTGCAGGACGCGCTGGCAGCGGGCGTGCCCTTCCCGAGCCGCCTGGGCACGCCCGAGGACTACGCCAAACTCGCGAAGCACATCTTCGAGAACGACATGCTCAACGGCGAAGTGATCCGCCTCGACGGCGCGATCCGGTTGGCGCCGAAGTAACGCTGGCCGCGAACCCGGCCGCGGCAAACACGCGCTGCCAGGACGAAAAAAAGGGAGGCGGAGCCTCCCTTTTTGCTTGCTGGACGCGCGCCATGTCGGCGCGCGCCACGCATCAGAAGTCGTACGAACCGCGGACGTAGTACGTGCGACCCACAGCGTCGTAGAACCGGGAATCCCAGCCACCACCCTGGAACAGCGCCGTCTGGTTGGAGAACGGCGGCGCCTTGTCCGTGAGGTTGCGAACACCCGCGAGCAGCTTCAGGCCCTTGATCGGCTGGTAGCCCAGGTAGGCATCGGCCGTCGTGTAGGCGCTGACGGTGTTCGACGGGTCCTGGTCCAGGTAGCCCGACTTGTAGTGCAGGGCCAGGCCGGCCGACACACCACTCATCGTCCAGTTCACGCTGCCGTTGTGCTGCCACTTGAAGATCGGGCCGGCACCGGAGTACACCGCAACGTTCTGGTTCCAGGGACCGTCCTTGTAGTCCTGGTACTCGTACTTCCGGACGAGCGTGCTCGCGTACTCGAAGTTCCAGCGACCCACCGCCGAGTCGAGGCGATAGGTCAGGCCGAAGTCGATGCCGTTGGTGTTCACGCCACCCAGGTTCTGGGTGCGCTCATCCACGTAGCCGCAGGTCGGCGAGGTCGGGCCATCCTTGCAAGCCAGCGACGACAGCGGCAGCACGTTGCCAGGCTGCACGAACTTGAAGTAGCTCGAGAAAGCCGCGTAGTTGCTGAACAGCGTCTCTTCCGAGATCGAACCGATCGCGTCCTTCAGGCGAATCCACCAGAAGTCCACGCTGGCCGACATGTTGCGCACCGGCTCGAACACGATACCCAGCGTCGTGCTCTTCGACTTCTCGGGCTTCAGGTCCTTGTTGCCACCGAAGTAGGCCTGGAACTGCGCGTCGCAGTTGGCACCTGCGGTGTCCGGATCGACCGGCACGCCGCCCGGGCAGTTCAGCGGGTTGTCGTAGTTGTTCGTGTTCGTGAAGCCCGTGCTCTGGTTCAGCTCATACAGCGTCGGCGCGCGGAAGCCCGTCGACACAGAGCCGCGCAGCAGCATCGCGGTCGTCGGCTGGAAGCGGAAGCTGACCTTCGGGTTGGTGGTCTGGCCGAAGTCGCTGTAGCGGTCGAAACGGAGCGAGCCCGTGACGTCCAGCGTCTTGGTGAACGGCAGGCTCAGCTCGGTGTAGAGCGCGCTGACGTTGCGCTTGCCTTCTGCGCGCGCGTCGGGGTCGACGCCGGTGCTCGCCGACACGGCCACTGCGAAGTCGCGGTGGTTGAAGTCGACATAGTCCTCGCGACGCAGTTCCGCGCCCACGGCGATGGCCGCCTGGCGCGAAGAGCCGAACCAGTCACCCAGTTCGCGGCTCGCGCCGAGGTTCAGGTTCGTCACCTTGCCGATGCTGGTGCTGAGCAGGCCGGTCAGCGCAGCGCTCTGGATCAGCGACACGGCCGCCGGCGTGTTCTCGCCGAACGGGTTGATGTCACCACGGATCAGGGCTTCGCCGATGACGTCGCCGTTGGCATAGCCGCCCGTCAGGTAGCGGTCGTTCTGGGTGTGGTTGTAGGCCAGCGCCGCCTTGTAGTCCCAGCCGGCGGCGTTGCCTTCGGCCGTGAACATCGTGCGGTACTGCTTGGCCTCGTCCTTGCCCTGGCGGGGACCGTTGATCAGGTCACGCCACCAGACCAGCACGCCACCGGGCTGGAAGTCGACCGGATCCGGGTACTGCGTGGTCGGCAGGAACGGTGCGCCTGCGGCACCGTACGGGTCGAAGTCGGCACTGTAGCCCGGACGCGAGGTCGCCTCTGCCGGGAAGAACGGGGTGCCCGGGTTGATCCAGTAGCCACCGTACGGAACCGGCGCGATCTTCGTCTCGACGCTGTTCTTCGAGTAGAAGGCTTCGGCACCCAGCGTCAGGTTGTTGTTGACGGTGAAGGTGCCCTTCAACAGACCCGAGACAGTCTCGCTGCGGGGCGAGATGCTGACGTAGGGCGGCGTGACGATGCGGCAACCAGTGGCTGCGGCATTCGGGATCAGGTTGGGCGCCGCGCAGTCCGGAGCGATCGGGTTGTAGTACGGGCCGCCGTTCGTGACCTGGTAGTTGGCCGGGAACGTGCTGTTCGAGAAGCCGCCGGGGATGCGCTTGTTGAAATCGCGCTGGTCGCCGTCGATGAAATCGCGCTTCTTCAGGCTCAGCGTGCCATAGACGTTCCAGCCGTCCGCCGCCAGGTCGCCGACGCCGAAGCCGATTTCGGCACTGCGGGTCTTGCCCCCTTCTTGCGCCGGCACGTCCATGGACAGGCCGACCGTGCCACCCTTAAAGCTGCGCTTCGTGATGAAGTTGATCACGCCGCCGATCGCGTCCGTGCCGTACAGCGACGACGCGCCGTCACGCAGCACTTCGATGCGATCGATCGCCGAGAACGGGATCAGGTTCAGGTCGGGCGCCGCGCCGCTGACGGCGTCGTTCGCGATGCGCTGGCCGTTCAGCAGCACCAGCGTCTTGCTCGCACCCAGGGCACGCATGTCGGCGAACGATGCGCCGCCCGTGCCGGAGCCGATCGACGACGCCATGTTCTGCGAAGCCTGGACGGACGAGATGACCGACAGGATCTGCTCGACCGACGTGATGCCACGTTCCTTCAGCTCGTCGGACCTGATGACCGTGACGGGAACGGCGGTCTCGGCGTCGATGCGCTTGATCGCGGACCCCGTGATCTCGATGCGTTGTGCATCCTGGGCAAAACTGGGTGGTGCGAAGGCAACCAGCCCGCCGCCTAGCGCAGCGAGCACTCCCGTGCAAACTTTCGTCCGCTTGAACATGTAGTTCACTCCTGTGGTGACGTTGATCGAAAGACCCGGTCTCGGAGCAAGCCGCATGCCCGTCTTGTAAACAGCATGCAAGTGGTCTCCGAGGACTTGTGAAAGGATTGTCAAGGCCGCCTTGGTGGGCTGCCCCCCGGGAAAGCCATGACTGTCCCGTCGCGCCCGCAGCAGCGCCGCTGGTCTTGCGTCCTGCGGCACCCACCGTGTGCGAGGCGAGGCATCACCACATCACGATACATTCAGTCATGCGGGCGTCACAACGCACCCCGGATGCGGGGGGCGTGCTGTGTTGGCCCGCAACAACGAAGGGTCGGTGATGCCTTCCCCACCAGCGCCGGCCGGGTCGATGCCACGCGCATGGCTCCGCTGTGAACGCCCCATTGGGCATCCTGGATGAAGACCCGGCACGACCACGGCGGTCGGGCTGTTCTGATCGGCCCAGCCCGACTTGTGATGGAGGCCGAGGCAAACGCTCGTGCGATCACCGGCGCAGCGCAGACCGACGGTGTGCCGCAGCCGGACGGTCGTTCCGTTCAGAACCTCACCGCACGCCACCCGCGTTCGTGCGCGGCCATCGCCAGCGAAGGTGGAGCTGGGCTGCTGGACCTGTTGGACGGGCGCATCGCCCAGTCCAGGTCACAGGCGAGGCACGGCCGCCAGCAGCTGGCGCGTGTACGCGTGCTGCGGATGCTGCAGCACGCTGGCGCAGGCGCCCTGCTCCACGATGCGCCCGGCCTGCATCACCGCGATGCGGTCGGCCACGTACTCGACGACGCCGATGTTGTGCGTGATGAACAGGTAGCTCACGCCCAGCTCGCGCTGCAGCTGGCGCAGCAGGTTCAGGATCTGCGCCTGCACCGACACGTCGAGCGCCGAGGTGGGCTCGTCGCACACGATCAGCCGCGGCTGCACCGCGAGCGCGCGCGCGATGGCGATGCGCTGGCGCTGGCCGCCCGAGAATTCGTGCGGGTAGCGCAGCAGCGCGTCGCGGCGCAGGCCCACTTGGTCGGTCAGCGTCTCGATGCGCTGGCGCCGGGCGCCGGCGTCCAGGTCGCCGTGCAGCGCCAGCAGGCCCTCTTCGAGCAGGTCGAAGACACGCAGCCGCGGGTTCAGCGAAGCGAACGGATCCTGGAAGATGATCTGCACCTGCCGCCGCGCCTGCACCAGCGCCGCGCCCTGCAGCTCGAACAGGTTGGCCCCGTCCAGCAGTGCCCGGCCCTCGGTCGTGGCCACGCGGCGCAGCAGCTGCACGATGGCCTTGCCGGTGGTGGTCTTGCCGCAGCCCGACTCACCGACCAGGGCCAGCGTCTCGCCGCGGCCGACCTGGAACGACACCCCATCGACGGCGTGGAAGTGCCGGCGCGTGCGCTGCAGGAAGCCGCCCTTCAGCGGGAAGCGCACGTGCAGGTCCTGCACGTCGAGCAGCGGCGCCTCGGACGCTGCCGGCGCACGGGCGCGCGCTGCGGCCTCGACGGTGGCTGCGGGGGCCTCGGCCGGCATCGCCACGGGTTCCGCGGCGAGTCCCGCCGCCGGCGCGCCGACGGCATGCAGCAGGCAGCGCGCCTGGTGCTGCGGCAGCACCTCCAGCAGTTCTGGCAGCGTGTCGTGGCACTGCGGCATGGCACGCGCGCAGCGCGGCGCAAATCGGCAGCCCGTGAAGCGCTGCGACAGCGGCGGCACCGTGCCGGCGATGGCTTCCAGCGTGCTGTCGCGCCGGTCTGCCGCCGGCAGCGCCCGCAGCAAGGCCTGCGCATACGGATGCAGCGGCCGCGCGAAGAACTCGGCCGCCGGCGCTACCTCGATGATCTGCCCGGCATACATCAGCGCCACGCGGTGCGCCATGCCCGACACCACCGCCAGGTCGTGCGTGATCAGCAGCATGCCCATGCGCTGCTCGCGCTGCAGCGTGCGCAGCAGGTCGAGCACCTGCGCCTGGATCGTGACGTCGAGCGCCGTCGTCGGCTCGTCGGCGATCAGGAAATCGGGCTCGGCCGCCAGCGCCATCGCGATCATCACGCGCTGCTTCTGGCCGCCGCTCATGCGGAACGGGTAGTCGTCGATGCGGCGCTCGGGCTCGGGGATGCCCACGCGCCGCAGCCACTCCACCGCCTTGGCACGCGCGGCCGCGCCGCGCAGCGCGGTGTGCGTCTCGATGGCCTCGACCAGCTGGTCGCCGACCCGCATCACCGGGTTCAGGCTGGTGCCCGGCTCCTGGAAGATCATGCCGATGCGGCCGCCGCGGATGCGCCGCATGCCCGCCTCGGGCAGGTCGACCGTGTCGACGCGGCCGCCGCCCGGCATGTCGAGCAGGATGCTGCCGGCGGTGACGCTGCCGTTCTCGGGCAGCAGCCGCATCAGCGCCAGCGCCGTCATGCTCTTGCCGCAGCCCGACTCGCCCACCAGCGCGAAGGTCTCGCCGCGTTCGATGGCCAGGCGCAGGCCGTCGATGGCCCGCACGAGCCCGGCTTCTGCATCGAGGTCGACCCGCAGGTCGTCGATCTGCATCATGGTGCGGTTCGCTTCTTCAGGAGATTCGGCCGCGGGCGCAGCGCGCGGGCCCGGGGATCGAAAGCCTGCTGCACGCCGTCGGCGAACAGGTTGGCCGCCAGCACCAGCACCACCATGAAGCCGAAGGCCGCGGCGAAGCTCCACCACACCACCGGGTCGCGGCTCATCTCGCTGCGCGCCAGGTTGATCATGCCGCCGAAGCTGCTGGTGGACGGATCGACGCCGACGCCCACGTAGGTCAGCACGGCTTCATACAGGATGAGTTCGCTGAACGACAGCACCGTGGTGATCAGCACCAGGTGCACCACGTTCGGGAAGATGTGCCGCCGCATGATGCGCAGCGGCCCGACACCGAAGGCCTGCGCGGCCTGCACGAAGTCGAGCTCGCGCAGCTTCAGCGTCTCGGCCCGCACCAGCCGGCACAGCGTCGACCAGCCCGTGGCGCCGAGGATGGCGCACAGCAGGAACACCTTCAGGTCGGCGCGCTCCACGCCGGTCTCGAACCAGTCGGGGTGCTTGTCCAGCCACACCTGCACCATCAGCACGCACGCTGCGATCAGCAGCACGCTGGGCACCGACGACAGCGTCGTGTAGAGGTACTGCACGACCTCGTCGACCCAGCCGCGGAACCAGCCCGCCAGGATGCCCAGCGTGATGGCGATCGGCAGCGTCGCCAGCGTCGACAGCGCGCCGATGACGAAGGCCGTGCGCACGCTCTTGAGCGTCTGCACCAGCACATCGTTGCCGGTGCGGTCGGTGCCGAACACGTGGTAGTGGCCCATCAGCGCCGCCACGGCGCCGGCCAGCACGCACACCACGGCGAAGGTCAGCACCAGCGCGCGCAGCGGCAGCACGGTGCGGTCGGCCGCAATGTCGCGCCACGCCGCGCCCACGCCGCCGTGGCTGTGGCGCAGCGCCCAGGCCAGCAGCCCGCTGGCCAGCAGCGCCAGCACCAGGCCGCCCACGGCGCCCGTGGCGGCGCGGCGCGTCACGTCGGCCTGCCACTCGCGCGCGGGGTCGCGCAGGTGCGCGCCGCCGTGCTGCAGGCGCGGGAACGCGCGCACCGTCTCGCCGTCGGGCCGCGTGACCACCTGCTTGCCGAAGGCCTGCGTGGCCAGCGGCGCCGAGTAGGTGGACTCGCGCATCGCCAGCGGGCGCGCCAGCGCCAGATCGAGCAGCGACTCGGCGCGGTTGTCGTAGAACACCTGGCCCGCGGCCTGCCCCGGCGCGGCCGGCAGCGCGCGCCGGAAGTGCACGCTGTCCAGCGCCGTGACGGCCATGAACAGCAGCAGCACCAGCGCCGAACACAGCGCCGCGGGGTCGCGCAGCACCTTCAGCCAGGTGGCGCGCAGCGGTGCCGAGCGCCGCACGTGCAGCGCGTAGCCGGCCAGCGCCGCGAACAGCAGCCACAGCGCGACGTCGGTCCAGAGCAGAACGAACTTGAATCCCATGGAAGTGCCGCCTCAGCTGAGCCGCACGCGCGGGTCAGCCCACGTGTACGCAATGTCGATCAGCACGTTGGTCGCGATGTACAGCACCGAGCCCACGAAGACCATGGTGCGCACGATCGCGAAGTCCTGGCCGCTGATGGCCTCGATGACGAAGGCGCCCAGACCCGGGATGCCGAAGAAGCTCTCGAACACCAGGCTGCCCAGGAACACGTAGGGCAGGTACGAGCCGGCGCTGGTGATGATGGGAATGAGCGCGTTGCGCAGCACATGGCGGAACAGCACCACGGTCTCGGCCAGGCCCTTGGCGCGTGCGGTGCGCACGTAGTCCTTGCCGATCTCCTCCAGGAACATCGCGCGGTACAGCCGCGCCTCGCCGCCGAGCCGCGCCAGCAGGCTCAGCAGGATGGGCAGCGCCAGGAAGCGCACCGCGTCCAGCCCCGGCGCATAGCCCGAGATCGGCACCAGGCGCAGCACGCGGCTGAACAGGAACTGGCCGACGATGATGTAGAACAGACTGCTGATCGACAGCATCAGCACGCACAGCACCACGCCCCAGAAGTCGATGCGCGTGTGGCGGAAGAACACCAGCATCAGCGAGAAGCTCACGCTGACCAGCAACTGCAGCAGGAACAGCGGCAGCGCCAGTTGCAGGCTCACACCCATGCGCGAGGCGATCTCGTGGCCGATGTCCACCGAGCGCGCCGAGTCGCTGCGGCCGAAGTCGCCGCGCATCAGCGAGATCGAGCGTTCCCACAGCACCGTGCGCGTGACCTGCGCGGTGCCGGCTTCGGCCGCGTTCCAGTACAGCGGCTTGTCGTAGCCGCGCTCGGACTTCCACTTGTCGATCTGCTCCTGCGTCACGCGCTTGCCGCCGATGTTCAGCCGCGCCATGTCGTCGGGCGTGTTGACGGTGAAGAACAGGAAGAAGGTGAGCAGGTTCACGCCCATCAGGATCAGCAGGCCGTAGCCGATACGGCGCAGGACGAAGCTGCCCATGTCAGTCCCCTGCCCCAGTCGTTGCCGCACGCGCAGCCGTGCCGCGCGCGGTGGCGGTCTCGCGGGCCTGGTAGCTGCGCCGCGCCACCCAGGCCAGCACCAGCGCCAGCGCGGCCAGCAGCGCCAGCGGCCAGCGCACCGGCTGGTTCCACTCGGCCTGGCGCTGCGCGCGCAGCGCCGGGTCGACGCGGTAGTACTTGGCCATGTCGCGGATCAGCACCGACGGCTTGCCGTTGTGCACCCAGCTCTGGAAGGCCAGGCCGCCCCAGGGGAAGTAGCCGAAGGCCCACGGCGCGTCGTTCTGCAGCATCGTCACCATGCGGTCGATCACGGCCTGCTTGGCCGGGCCGTCGTCCAGCGCCTGCAGCTGCCGGTAGAGCTTGTCGTACTCCGGGTTGTCGTAGTTGGCGTAGTTGTCGCCCTGGTGCTTGCTGCGGCCCAGCGGGCCGTAGGTCAGGAACAGGAAGTTCTCGGCATCGGGGTAGTCCGCGAGCCAGCCGCTCCAGAAGATCTGGTGCCGGCCCTTGAGCGTCTTGTCCTGGTACTGGTTGAAGTCCGTGGCGCGGATCTCGAGCTGGATGCCGAGCTTCGCGAACTGCTTGACCATCCAGTCGTTCTCGCTCTTGAACTCGGGCGTGATGGCGCGCTGGAAGTCGTAGTTCAGCACCAGCGGCTTGCCGGTCACGGCGTCGCGGCCGCCGGGGTAGCCGGCTTCAGCCAGCAGCTTGCGGGCGTCTTCGATCGGCCGGCGCACGGGCTTGCCGTCCTGCCACACGTGCGTCACCGGGTTGTGGAACGTGCCCTGCCCTTCGCGGGAACCGAACAACCCCGGCGGCACCGGGCTGTGCGCGGCAACGCCGCCCTTGTGCTTGAAGATGCGGCCGTAGCCCTCTTCCCAGTCGATCGCGATCGACAGCGCCTGGCGCAGCTTGCGATTCTTCTCGTCCTGCTCGGGCGTGGCGCCGCGGCCCACCACGGGGTCGAGCATGTTGAAGCCCAGGTACCAGTTCGAGATGTCGGTCATCAGCGGGAACTTGAAGCCGCGGGCCTCCTGCAGCGCGCGCACGGCGTCGGAATCGTCGGCGTCGTTGCGGAACTCCACGCCCCACTCGGGCCGCTCGATCTCGGGCACGTCCAGGTAGCCCTGGCGGAACTTCTCCTTGCGCGGCGTGCGTTCCTTCTCGATCGTCACGTACAGCGTATCGATGAACGGCAGCGGCTTGCCGCAGTCGTCGAGCAGGCCGGCCTCCTTGTCGCCGGGCGCGCCTTCGCAGGGGTAGGTCTCGCCGTGGTAGTTCGGGTTGCGCCGCATCACGTGGCGGCGGTCGCGCACGAACTCGGCCATCATGTAGGGACCGGTGCCCACCGGCCACTGGTTCAGCGACAGGCCGTTCTCGGCCATGCCCGGCTGGGCGTAGAAGGCATCGGCCTCCCAGGGGATCGGCGCCAGGAACGGCAGCGCCATCCAGTAGCTCCACTGCGGGTACTTGCCCTTGAGCCGGATGCGCCAGGTGTGGCGGTCGGGCGCGCTGGTGCCGGCCAGCGGCCACTGGCGGAAGTCGAGGAAGGGCTTGTCGCGGATGTCCTCCGGCAGGCCCTGCAGCAGCTTCCTGTCTTCCTGCTGGATGCGCGCGGCGTACTCCTTCAGGCCGATCACGAAGTCGGCGAACACGGCGTACACCGGCGCCTCGATGCGCGTGGTGGCCTGGCGCTTGAGCGCGTAGACGAAGTCCTCGGCCACCAACTCGCGCGTGCCCTGCACCGGGAAGTCCCAGGGCGAGCGCTTGTCGCCCAGCTGCGCGCGCGTCAGGTTCATGTACAGCGGCTTGCCGTCAGGGCCCTTCGCGAACGCCGGATGCGGCTGGAAGCGGATGCCCGGGCGGATCGGGATGTCGTACACGCTCTCGGCGATCGCCTCGGCCGGCGCGTCCTCGGGCAGCGGCTGGCCGTTCTTGTCGAGATAGCGCGGCTTCACCACGGCCGCGGCGGACTTGGGCACCAGCTCGTACGGGCGCTTCAGGTAGTGGTAGCCGTAGGGCGGCTCGTAGATCTGCAGCGTGTAGGCCGACTCGGGGTTCGAGTACGAGGCCGTCGGGTCCAGGTAGCGCGGCGAGCGTTCGTCGAACGAATAGAACAGCGTGTTGCTGCGCTCGGCGCCAGCCGGGTAGGGACTGTTGTTGCAGCCGGCGGCAGCCAGCAGGGCCAGCGCGGCCAGGCCGGCGCGCAACCCCCGGGCACTGCGTGCCAGCATCGAACTCTCGCGCAATCCGCGCATTCCGCGCACTCCTGGTGCATCGACCGCGTGGCGGCGGGGGTGGGCCGGCCACGACTCGACATCAAACAAACGAGCCCCGAGCGGGCGGGCTTGTGGCCGGCTCCCGTCGAGGCGAGGCGCGATTCTAGGGCCAAGCCACCTGCCGGCGACCGGCCACGCAGGCCCCTGGCCGCGGGGTGGCTACCAGCAGACCAGCACGTCGCGCCCCTGCACCAGCAGGTCCACGCGCGCGCCCACGGGCAGCGTCACGATGGTGGGCACGTGGCCGAACGGCAGGCCTGTCAGCAGCGGCACCGCGGTGCGCGTGCGCAGGTGCTGCAGCACGGCCTTCATGCCGTAGCCGCGGTCCAGCGGCGACGGCTTGAAGGCCGTGAACTGGCCCAGCAGCACCGCCTTCTGCGTGTCGAGCACACCCGCCTGCTGCAGCTGCAGCAGCATGCGTTCGACGCGGTACGGGTGTTCGTTGACGTCTTCGAGGAACAGCACGCCGCCCTTCACCAGGCCGGGCTTCGGGAAGTGCGGCGTGCCCAGCAGCGAACACAGCACCGTGAGGTTGCCGCCCCACAGCAGGCCACGCTCCTGCAGGCCGTCGAAGCCGGCCTCGGTGCGGAAGCCCACGGCTTCGAGTTCGCCGCTCATCGCCTCGGTGAAGCAGGCGGCCGTGACCTCGTCAACACCGCCTTCGTCGTCGGTGGGGCCGAAGTGGGCCAGGGCCAGCGGGCCGGCCCAGCTGCGCGCGCGCGTGTGCGCCAGCAGCCCCAGCTGCAGCGCCGTGAGGTCGCTGTGGCCCACCCAGTGCGTGCCGGCCTCCACGCTGCGCGCCAGCAGCGGCCAGTCGATGCGGTCGAGCAGCCGCGTCATGCCGTAGCCGCCGCGGGTGGCCAGCGCCACGTGCGGCGCGGCGCGTGCCACGCGGTGCAGTGCGGCCAGCCGCGTGTCGTCGTCGCCGCCGAAACGCTGGTGGCGGGCCAGCGCGGCTTCATCCACCGTCACCTCGAAGCCCAGCGCTTGCAGCCGCTTCGCGGCCAGGCGCAGCGGCGCGGCTTTCAACACCACGCCGGCGGGCGTGAACAGGGTCAGCTGGGGCATGGCAGCGAGGATGGTCAGGGACCGTCAGGGGTCGTTGGGGGGAAGGTGCAGCTCGATGGCTTCACCGGCAGGAATGGCCGCGGCCTCGCGCGCTGCCTTGGCTTCGGCACGGCGCTCGGCAAAGAAGCCGCGCAGCATGTCGCCGCAGGGCCCGGCCAGCACGCCACCGGTCACGGCCGTGTGGTGGTTGAGTTGGCGCTGCGCGAAGAGGTCGATCACCGAGCCCGCGGCACCGGTCTTGGGGTCGGGCGCGCCAAAGACCACCCGCTTGAAGCGCGCGTGCACCAGCGCCATCGCGCACATCGCGCAGGGCTCCAGCGTCACGTAGAGCGTGCAGTCGGGCAGGCGGTAGTTGCCCAGCAGCGTGGCGGCGTGGCGCAGCGCCACGATCTCGGCGTGCGCCGTGGGGTCGTGCGTGGTGATGGGCCGGTTGTAGCCGGTGGCCACCACCTGCACGCCGTCGCCCAACGGCCGCACGATGACCGCGCCCACCGGCACCTCGCCCACCAGCCATGCGTTCTGCGCCTGGTCGAGCGCCAGGCGCATCGCGTGCTCGTCGCGCAGCTGCGCGTCGTTGGCCGGTGCCGCGGCGTCGTCAGCGTTCGGCGGCATCGGAAGCCCGCGCGTCGGCGGCCTCTTGCAGCGCGCGCTGCACGCGGTCGGCGGCCGATGCGGCGGTGGCCGCGGGCGCGGCCTCGGGCTTGCCGCCGCCCAGCTGCGTGCCCGCGAGCCGCGCCACGATGAACAGCACCACCAGCAGGCCGACCAGGGACAAGGCAGCGCGCATGACGGTTACTGCGCCACGCCGGTGAGCCAGGCCTTGCGGATCAGCCGGCCGCAGGCGATGGACTCGTAGCTGCCGCCCAGGTTCTCGCGCGCCAGCACGCCGTACCAGGTCTTGCTGGCGTCGATCCAGGGGTAGAAGCCGAACGCGCCCGGGCTGCTGAAGGCGCCGTCACCGACCACGGGGTCGTCTTCGACCCAGTGTCCGATCGCGTAGTGCCACTGCTCGCCGCGCGGCGACGGCGTGAAGATCGCTTCAGCACAGGTGGCGGGGTCGACGCAGACCGGAAACGTGCCCAGCGCGTCGCGCATGCGCAGGTTGCCGCTGACGATCTTGCGCAGCAGCTTCGCGTACTCGGTGGCGTTGCTGAAGCCGCCGCCGGCCAGCTGTGGCGACGTGTAGCTGATGCCGATGTCTGCGCCCAGCTGCGCGCGAATCTCGGCTGTCAGCCCTGCGCTGTCGAGAGCGCCCAGGCCATTGACCGCGGCGTGCTTCTGCATGTGGCCGCCGCCGTAGTCGAACTTGTTCTCGGTGGCCGGCACGAACTCCCCGTTGGTGCCGCTGTCCAGGCATTCCTGGATCGTGTCGGTGCCGACGCAGTTGCTGAACTTCGTGTAGCCGCTGCGGAAGTTGAAGAACTTCACGTCCGCTGCCGTCAGCACGCCGCCCTGGCGCTGCACCCAGTAGCTGCTGTAGACCCACTTCGACGCCGAGGCGATGGCCATGCGCGTGCCGGCCGTGACGCCGCCGATGGAGCCTGAGGCCAACGCGGCGTTGCGGTCGCCGATCTCCCAGTAGAAGCTGCCGATGCCCGTGCACTCGGCATTGCTGCGCGCCGTGGTGCCGGCAGCGGCGGTGCGCTGGGCCAGCGTTGGCTCGCCCGACGGCGGTGGTGGCGGCACGGCCGCCGTGCCACCGCTGCCGCCGCAGCCGGCCAGGGCCGCGCAGGCGAGCGCCAGCCCGGCACACCGCAGCGCGGCACGGCGCAAGCGGGCGAAATCGGCGAACACAGCGTCAGGCATGGAGCCACGCAGTCTACCGAAGCGAGGGGCGTCGCCGGGCAACGAGGCGTGCGCGTGCGTGGTCCAGACGCGCGGTGCTCAGGGCGTGGACGGCCGACGGCCGAACAGGAAGCGCACCGCGGGCCACAGCAACGGCGGCGGCCCCAGCTGCTCGCGGGCCACCTCGGGCAGCGTGGCGCGCGGCCAGGCACGTTCCACCAGCGGCCGCGCCGCCAGCAGCAGGCGGCCGCGCAGCGCACTGGCGCGGTGGCGGCGGTAGAGCATCCGGCTGGTGGCGTCCAGGCGCTCCAGCGCGCCCTGCACCGACGCCTCGCGGCAGGCGGCGGCCACGCTGCGGGCGGCGTCGGCACCGTCCTCGATGGCCGTGGACATGCCCGCGCCCAGCAGCACGTCGACCGTGCCGACGGCGTCGCCGATGGGCAGCACGCGGCCGGCGTTGGGCCGCGGCAGCACGCGCTGGTACACATCGACGGCCCACAGCGGCTCGTTCGGCGCGCCCAGTCCCAGGCGGTCGGCGATGGCGCCGAAGCGCTGCACCACCTGCGCGGCCTGCGGCCGCAGCCCGAGCGGCGCGTCGAAATAGGCGATCACGCCGCGCCGGCCCCAGGTGGGAAACAGCAGGAACAGCTCGTGCGTGCCGGGGTCGCGCACGCCCACGATGCCTTCGAACCACGGCGGCGTGTTGTATTCCGCCGTGCTGACCACGTGCCGCGGCCCGGCACGCTCGCGCGCGGGCCGGCCCAGCCCTTCCAGTCGGCCGCCCGAGGCGTCGATCACGTGGCGCGCAGCCACCTGGCGCGTGGCGCCGGATGTCTCGTCGCGCAGCGTCACCACCACCCGCTCGGCGCCGGCCTGCAGATCGACCACGCTGGTGTGCCAGCACAGCGCCGTCCGAGGCGCCCCCGGCGCCGCATCGGGCGGCGACGCCGCGTCGGCCTGCACACGCTGCACCAGCGCGGCGCGCAGCCGGTTCTCGACATGACGGATGGTCGTGGTGCGCCGGCCTTCGGTGATGTCGGGCAGGCCCAGCTGCCGCAGCGCGGCCTGCGCCCCGGGCCGCACCAACACCAGCTGCGAGCGGGTCGCCTGCGGGCCGCGGGCTTCCACCGCCAGCGTGTGCAAGCCTTCCGCGCGCGCCGCCAGCGCCGCAGCGCAGCCGCCCGGACCCAGGCCGGCCACCAACACGTCCACCTTGGGCAGCGGCACGGGCGTGCCGGCTGCGGGCTGCTGCTCGGGAGAATTCACTGTCATTGCTCGATCAACGCTGGTGGCGCACGGCGCGGGCGTGCGCGGCGCGCACGTGCAGGCCGTCGCCCCGCACCGGCACGGCACCGGCGCCGGCCGACGAGGCCTGGGCCAGTTCCTGCAGGATGCCGCAGTGCGCCGCCTCGCTGGCGCCGCCGCACTGCGCACGCAACAGCTTCAGGTGCTTCTCCAGCTGCCGCAGTTCGCGGATGCGGGTGGCGACATGGCCGATATGCTGGTCGAGCAGCGCGTTGACTTCGCCGCACTCGGCCTGGGGGTCGTCCTTGAAGCGCAGCAGCACGCGGATCTCGTCCAGCGTCATGTCCAGCGACCGGCAATGCCGCACGAAGCCCAGCCGCTCCACGTGCTCGGGCCCGTAGATGCGGTAGTTGCCCTCGCTGCGCGGCGCCTGCGGCAGCAGGCCCTCGCGTTCGTAGTAGCGGATGGTCTCGACCTGGGTCTGCGCCGCCAGCGCCAGTTCACCGATCTTCATGGCCTTGCTCCGTTGCACGTGTGCACTGCGCGCCGGTCGACCCGGCCGCCGGCGTGGGCCTGCATGCTAACCGCTTGACTCTGAAGCCACTCCAGGGTTTCCAATGCCGGTATTCACTCCACGAGATCCCCATGAGTGCTTCCTGCCACAGCCACGGCTGCGCCGCCCCACCCGCCAGCCAGAGCGCGCGCTACCGCCGCGTGCTCTGGGCGGCGCTGGTCATCAACGCGGCGATGTTCGGCGTCGAACTCGCCGGTGGCCTGCACGCGGGCTCGGTGTCGCTGCTGGCCGACGCCGTGGACTTCTTCGGCGACGCCGCCAACTACGGCATCTCGTTGCTGGTGCTCGGCATGGCGCTGACCTGGCGCGCACGGGCTGCGTTCTTCAAGGGCCTGACCATGGCCGCGTTCGGCGTGTTCGTGCTCGGCCGCGCCGCCTGGTCCGCCGCCACCGGCACCGTGCCCGAGCCGGTGACGATGGGTGCGATCGGCGCCCTGGCGCTGCTGGCCAACGTGTCGGTGGCCGTGATGCTCTACGCCTGGCGCGAGGGCGACGCCAACATGCGCTCGGTGTGGCTGTGCAGCCGCAACGACGCCATCGGCAACCTGGCGGTGATGGCGGCTGCCCTGGGCGTCTTCGGCACCGGCAGCGGCTGGCCCGACCTGGCGGTCGCCGCGGTGATGGGCGTGCTGGCACTGACCGCTGCGCGCTCCGTCATCCGGCAGGCCCGTGCAGAACTGCACCAGGCGCCGGCGCACGCCTGACGCGACAGGCGCCATGACCCACGCCCTGCAGCGCCCATCTGGTCACCGCTAGACTGCTGCCTGTGCGTCGCATCCTCGCCATCGTCCTGCTTGCCTTTCTGCCGTTCCAGTTCAGCTGGGCGGCCGTGGCCTCGTACTGCGGGCACGAGGAGCCGGTCGGTGCCGCGCACTTCGGTCACCACGCGCACCAGCATCACGCCGAGCCGGGTGCCGATCTGGAGACGGCTGCAGAAGCCACGGGGGACAAGGCCCCCGGGAGCCATCGATCTGGACTGTGGCCACTGCCACGGCACCTGCAGCGCGATGCCTGCCCTGCCCGCCGTGCTGCCCGGCGCGCTGTCGACGACGCACCCTGGCGCCACTGTCGACGCAGCCTGCGGTGCGCATGCACCGACCCGACCCGAACGCCCGAAGTGGCGGCCCCTCGCCTGATCGGCGAGGCGGGTCTCTTCCCTTCCTGAAGCCCGTTCGCGCCTGAGTGCGCGCCGCAGCCTGCGGCGCCTTCAGTCGCCGTGCGACCGGCTGGTCGCCGCTTGCCGATCTCTCGTGGGTTGTTCTCAACACTGGAGCGTCGGATGACACCAAGAACTCGAACACGGGCCTGGCTGCTGCGTGCCGGCGCGGCGGCGGCCGTGGCGCTGTGCAGCATCGCCGCGCAGGCGCAGACCGCAACAGCACCGCAAGCGCCCCAAGCCGCCGCGGGTCTGCTCAGCCTGCGGCAGCTCTTCGACGCGGCCTGGGCGCGCCAGCCCGAGGCCCTGGCGCTGCAGGCGCGACGCGACGCCGTGCGCGCGCAGCAGGCAGCTGCGCAGGCCTGGACGCCGGAACCCGCCGCCCTGGAGCTCTCCGGCAAGACCGACCGCCTGCACCGCAACCAGGGTGCGCGCGACTACGACGCCGGTGTCGCCGTGCCGCTGTGGCTGCCCGGCGAGCGGGGCCGCAGTGCGGCGCTCGCAGACGCAGCCGCTGCGGCCATCGAGAGCCGCGCCACTGCGGCGCAACTGCGCGTGGCTGCGGCCGTTCGCGAGGCCTGGTGGCAGTGGCAGCGTGCGCGCATCGAAGCCGACAGCGCCCGCGACCAGCTCGACAACACCCGGCGCATCGCTGCAGACGTGGCCCGGCGCGCCCAGGCCGGCGACCTGGCCCGCGCCGACCAGCACCAGGCCGAAGGCGCCGTGGCCAGCGCCGAGGCCAACGTCGCCCTGGCCGATGCCGCGCTGGCGGCGGCCCGGCAGCAGGTGCGTGCGCTGGCCGGAACCGCACCGGTGCCGGATCACACCGCGACACCGGCGGCCGAGCCCGACCCCGGCACAGCAGCCACCGACCCAGACGCCCACGCAGCCTTGCAGGAATGGAAGGACCGCGCGGCCGTCGCCGAGCGGGCCGCCGCACTGGCGTCGGCCCAGTCGCGCGCGCATCCCGAACTGGTGCTGGCCGCCACGCGCGACCGCGGAGCCTTCGGCGAAGCGGTGCAGCAGACCGTCACGCTCGGCGTTCGCATTCCCTTCGGCGGCGGACCGCGGCACGACGCCCTGGCCACCCATGCGCTGGCCGATGCCACCGAAGCCCAGGCGCAGCTGGCGCTGGAACGCGAGCGCCTGGCGGCTGATCGCGAAGCGGCACGTGTGCGCGTGGCGTCGGCCCGTGCCCAGCTGGCCGCGGCCGAGCGGCGCGACCAGCTCGCGCGCGAATCGCGCGGCTTCTTCGACAAGTCCTTCCGCCTCGGCGAAACCGACCTGCCGACACGCCTGCGCATCGAGGCCGAGGCCACCGACGCCGAACGCCAGGCCGCGCGCGCCCGCATCGAACTCGCCGCGTCCATCTCCGCGTGGCGGCAGGCGCTCGGCCTGCTGCCGCAATGACGGCCCCGGTCGCGACACGCATCGAACTCTTCAGGAAGTCCTCCATGAACCTCCCCCACACCCTCGCTGCCGGGCTGGTCGCAGCCGCCCTCGTCGCGGCACCCGCCCACGCCGGCGAAGGCCACGACCACGGCGACACCGCCCCCGCGACAGTCGGCCAGGCCCTGCCGCGCTTTTCTGCGGTGTCCGAAACCTTCGAACTCGTCGGCGTGCTCAGCGGCCGGCAACTCACGCTGTACCTGGACCGCTTTGCCGACAACAGCCCGGTGCGCGGCGCGCAGATCGAGCTCGAGATCGGCGGCACGAAGTTCAAGGCCGAGAAGCAGGGCGAAGACGAATACGAGGTCGTGCTGCCCGCAGCCCCCAAGGAAGGTGTGCTGCCCGTCACCGCCACGGTGATGGCCGGCAACGAGGCCGACCTGCTGGCCGGTGAACTCGACATCCACGAAGCGGCCCATGCCGACGATGCCGCGCACACGCACTCGTGGACCGAGTACGCGGGATGGGGCGCGGGCGGTCTGGCGGCGCTGGCCTTGCTCGCATGGGGCGGGCGCCGGGTTGTGAGTGCGCGCAGCGTTCGCACCGGGGGTGCAGCATGAAGCGCTCCCTGATCGCCTACAGCCTCGCGTTGCTCATCGCTTCGACAGGGCTCGCCCCGGTCCATGCCGGTCCGGGCCATGACCATGGCGACGCGCCAGCCGCGCCCAGCGCCAACGGCCCGCAGCGCCAGCCCGACGGCAGCGTCTTCCTGCCCAAACCCGCGCAGCGCCAGCTGGGCGTGCGCACCCTGGTCACCGAAGCCGCCGCGCTGCCACGCACCGTGGAGCTGGGCGCCAAGGTGCTGATGGACCCGAACGCCGGCGGCAAGGTGCAGCCGCTGAACGCCGGCCGCATCGAGCCCGGGCCGCGCGGGCTGCCCACCCCGGGGCAGCTGGTGCGCAAGGGCGAGGTGCTGGCCTATGTCGCGCCGTCGTCAGGCCCCTTGGAGCGCGCCAGCCAGGCTGCGCAGATCGCCGAATGGCGGGCCGCCCAGACGCTGGCCGACATGCGCGTCGCGCGCCTGCGGGAGCTGGCCGACACGGTGCCGCGCAAGGAGATCGAGGCCGCCGAGAGCGAGGCCGCCAGCCTGGCGGCACGCATCGCCGCCGCTGCCGGGGGCCTCGCCCACCGCGAGGCGCTGGTGGCGCCGGTGTCCGGCGTGGTCGCGTCGGCCCACGTGGTGGCCGGCCAGGTGGTCGATGCGCGCGAACTGCTCTTCGAGATCGTCGACCCCGCGCGCCTGCGCGTCGAGGCCCTCGCCTTCGACCCGGCCATCGCGTCGAACATCGGTGCCGCGACGATGGCCGTCGGCGATGCGCGTGTGCCGCTCAGCTTCGTCGGCGCGTCGCGCAGCCTGCGCGAGCAGGCACTGCCGCTGGCGTTCCAGGCGCAGGGGGACGCGCTCCGCCTGTTGGCCGTCGGCCAGCCGGTGCGTGTGTTCGTGCAGACCAGGGACAAGGTCCAGGGCGTGCCGGTGCCGCTGGCTGCGCTGATGAAGAACCCGGCCAACCAGACCATCGTCTGGGTCAAGACGGCACCCGAGCGCTTCGAACCCCGCACCGTCACCACCGCGCCGCTGGACGGTGTCGACGTCGCCGTGACGTCGGGCCTGCAGCCCGGCGACCGCGTCGCGACGCAAGGCGCCACCCTGATCAACCAGGTGCGCTGACATGTTCAAGTGGCTACTCGACAACAGCCTGACGAACCGGCTGCTGGTGATCATCGCCAGCGTGGTTCTGATGGCCTACGGCGCGTTCACGTTGTCCACCACGCCGGTGGACGTGTTCCCGGACCTCAACAAGCCCACCGTCACGATCATGACCGAGGCCGGCGGCATGGCCGCCGAGGAGGTGGAGCAGCTCATCACCTTCCCGCTGGAGACGACGATGAACGGTCTGCCTGGCGTGGAGAGCGTGCGCTCGACCTCGTCGGCCGGTCTGTCCTTCCTCTACGTCACCTTCGACTGGGACACCGACATCTTCCGCGCCCGGCAGCTGGTGTCGGAGCGGCTGTCGGCGATGGAAGAAGCCCTGCCCGAAGGCATCACGCCGCACATGGGGCCGATCAGCTCGATCATGGGCGAGATCATGCAGATCGCCATCCCGGTCGACCAGAGCAAGATCAGCGCAATGGCGGTGCGCGAGTACGCCGACTGGGTGCTGCGCCCGCGGCTGCTCTCGGTGCCGGGCGTCGCGCAGGTCATCCCGATCGGCGGCGAGGTGCGCCAGTTCCAGGTGCAGCCGAACACCACGCGCATGGCGGAACTCGGGATCACGCATGACCAGCTCGAAGGCGCACTGAAGGGCTACGCGTCCAACACCTCGGGCGGCTTCCTGGAGCTGAACGGCCGTGAATACCTGATCCGACATCTCGGCCGGACCTCGCGCCTCGATGACCTGAACAACCTGGCGCTCACCGCCAAGGACGGCCAGCCCATCCTGATGCGCCAGATCGCCGAGGTGACCTTCGCGGCCGCGCCCAAGCGCGGCGATGCGGGCTTCGAGGGCAAGCCGGCCGTGATCCTGGGCATCCAGAAGCAGCCGACGGCCGACACCATCGCGCTCACCCAGTCCATCGAGTACGCCCTGGTGGGCCTGAAGGCCTCGCTGCCCGCGGGCATGGAGGCACCGAAGGTCACGTTCCGCCAGGCCAGCTTCATCGAAGCCTCGATCACCACGCTGCAGGGCAAGCTGATCGGCGCGTCGATCTTCGTCGCGGTGATCCTGTTCTTCTTCCTCGGCACGATCCGGCCCACCGTCATCGCCTTGACGGCGATCCCGGTCTCCATCTGCGTCACCGCGCTGGTGTTCCGCTACTTCGGCCTGTCGATCAACACCATGACGCTCGGCGGCCTGGCCATTGCCATCGGGGGGCTGGTCGACGATGCGGTGGTCGACGTGGAAAACATCATCCGGCGGCTGAAGTCCGACCGGGCGCACCACGCGCAATACCCAACGCAACACCGCCTGAGCCCACTGCAGCTGGTGGCGAAGGCGTCGATGGAGGTGCGATCCGGCATCCTCTATGCCACGGTCATCATCGTGCTGGTCTTCGTCCCGCTGTTCGCGCTGCCAGGGCTGGAGGGCAAGCTGTTCGTGCCGCTGGGCATCGCCTTCATCGTCTCGACGCTGGCTTCGCTGCTCGTCTCGGTCACGGTCACGCCGGTGTTGAGTTACTACCTGCTGCCGCGCATGAAGAACCTGGACCACGGCGACACGAAGGTGCTGGCCTGGCTGAAGGCGCGCTACCGCAGCAGCCTGCAGGGCGTTCTGGCCCGGCCCAAGGCCGCGATGGCCGCCGCAGGCGCGGCCGTGCTGGTGGCCGCGGCGGCCGTGCCCTTCTTCCCCACGACCTTCCTGCCGCCCTTCAATGAGGGCACGCTGCTGGTCGGCCTGCGGCTGAACCCGGGCGTGACGCTCAGCGAGACCACGGCACTGGCACGCCAGGCGGAGGTGCTCATCAAGCAGGTGCCCGAGGTCACCCACGTCGGCCGCCGCAGCGGCCGGGCCGAGCTGGACGAACATGCCGAGGGCGTGCATGTCAGCGAGCTCGACGTGGGCCTCAAGCCCACTGCGGAACTCACGCGCAGCATGGACGAGATCAAGGCCGACATCCGGGCGCGCCTGGTCAACCTGCCCGCCGCACTGGAGATCGGCCAGCCCATCTCGCACCGCATCGACCACATGCTCTCGGGTGTGCGCTCGCAGATCGCGATCAAGATCTTTGGCGAAGACCTCGACGCGCTGCGTGGCCAGGCAGATGCGCTGCGCGCCAAGCTGGCCGCCATCCCCGGCATCGCCGACCTGCAGATCGAGAAGCAGGTGCTGGCGCCGCAGATCAAGGTGCGCATCGACTACGCCGCCGCGGCGCAGTACGGCGTGCCGGCGCCGCAGGTGCTGGCCACGCTGCAGAGCCTGGTCGAAGGCGAGAAGCTCACGCAGATCGTCGAAGGCAGCCGGCGCTTCGCGCTGGTGGTGCGGCTGCCGGAGTCGGCGCGCTCGGTCGAGGGCCTCGGCCAGATCCTGATCGAGACGCCGACCGGCCGCATCCCCTTGTCGAAGATCGCCAGCATCGAAGACGGCGACGGCCCCAACCAGATCAGCCGCGACGACGGCAAGCGGCGCATCGTGCTGTCGGCCAACGCCTCCGGACGCGCGCTGTCGGAGATCGTGGCCGACATCCGCCAGGTGGTGGCCGACACCCGGCTGCCCGAAGGCATGTTCATCACGCTGGGCGGCCAGTTCCAGGCCCAGGAAGAAGCCTCGCGGCTGGTCGGCCTGCTGTCCATCGTGTCGCTGACCTTGATGTTCGTGGTGCTCTACAGCCGCTACAAGTCGGCCGTGCTGTCGGCGCTGATCATGGTGAACATCCCGCTGGCGCTGGTGGGGGCGGTGATCGGGCTGTGGCTGTCGGGCCAGCCGCTCAGCGTCGCGGCTCTGGTGGGCTTCATCACGCTGGCCGGCATCTCGGTGCGCAACGGCATCCTGAAGGTCAGCCACTACATCAACCTGATGCGCTTCGAAGGCGAACGCTTCGACCACACGATGATCCTGCGCGGTTCGCTGGAGCGCCTGAGCCCCGTGCTGATGACGGCGCTGGTCACGGCCTTCGCGCTGGCACCGCTGCTGCTCGAGGCCGAACAGCCCGGCACCGAGGTGCTGCACCCGGTGGCGGTGGTCATCTTCTCGGGCCTGATCAGCTCGACCCTGCTCGACACCTTCCTCACGCCCGCGATGTTCTGGCTCGTCGGTCGCAAGCCCGCCGAAGCGCTGATGAACGACAAGGACACCGAGGCACTCTGAACCTGCACCCCCCGAAAGGACTCCGATGAAAACTTCAGCCCTGCTGGCTTCCCTGGTCCTCGTGCTCTCCGGCGCCGCCAACGCGGCCGGCGAGAAGCACGACCACGCGCATGCACACACGCCGCTGCACGGCGGCGTGGTGGTCGAGGTCAAGGACGTGGACTACGAACTCGTGGCCAGGCCGAACCTGATCCAGCTCCACCTGCGGGACCACGGCAAGGCCATCGACGTCTCCAAGACCAGCGCCAAGGTCACGCTGCTGACCGGCACCGAGAAGCAGGAGGCCGAACTCAAGCCCGCAGGCAACAGGCTCGAAGCGGCCGGCAGCTTCAAGGTCGGGCCCGGCACCAAGGCGGTGGCGGTGGTGGTGGTTGCCGGCAAGCCGGCAACGGCCCGCTTCACCTTGAAGTAGGAGGGCCAGCGCCCGGCACAGCCCGCGACGGCTGGCACTGGACGGGCACGAGTTGTTTGCAGTGAAGCGCAGGGCGGCAGCGCACGACCTGGCCCCCTTCAAGCACTGTTGGACCGCAATTGCCCCATGGGTGACTCGAACTCGCAGTAGACCTTGCCTTCCCCCAGAGACAGGTGGCTCTTGACACCGCCTCGGCTGCCGTTGGCGAGCAGCTGCGTGGCGCCGAGGGTGTCCAGTTCGGTCAGCCTTGCCCGCGTCATGTCCAGGGCGTCTTCATCTTCGTTGAATCCGAACCAGACCAGCGCTTCGAGCATCGCCACCCGGGCCTGGGCGACTTCTCCCTTGAACAGGTGAAGATTCGACAGGTCGATCAGGTCATGCCCCAGGGCATGTGCGTACCCGATCGTGCGGTCGACTTCGATGGCACGGCGCATGAAGTCGATCGCCAGGTCCCAGGCCTCCCGGTCGGCCTGCTGCGTCGCCAGCGCATGCAGCACGCGCGCATGCATCACGCGCTCGCCGCTGAGTTCGCTCAGCTTCAGTGCGGCTTCCAGCTTGGCTGTCGAGCCGGCCTCGTCGCCGGCCTGACGCAGGGCCTGGGCCCAGCCGAACAGGCTCAGGATCTCTCCGGCCGGGTTGCGGGCGGCCCAGTGCAGCCGCAGCGCCTGCTCGAACCACTGGCCGGCTTGCCCCGGGCTGCCCAGGCCGCGGTGGATCTCTGCCAGGTTGTGCAGTGCCGTGGCCTCCCCCGCCACGTCGCCGATGCGGCGGTGCAGCTCGAGGGCTTCGCGGGTGCGTTTCAGGGCGTCGGCATGCTGGTCTGCGTGCCAGTGCATGAATCCCAGTTCGCGCAGGGCCTCGGCCTCGCCCGGCGCATCGACGAGCTCGCGGAAGATCTGCAGCGCACGCTCGGCTGCGGCCCGTGCTTCGTCGTGGCGGCGCTGGTAGGCGCAGACCGTGGCCCGACGCAGGCAGACGATCGCCACACGTGCCGGGTCGGCGAGGTCCTGTGCGGCCGACATCGCCTCGTCGACCAGCGCGGCTTGCTCGGCGCGACGGCCCAGCCGCTCGAGCACGGCCTCCAGGCGCAGCATCATGTCCACGCGTTGGGCCGGCGCTGCAGCCTCGCGCTTCAGCACCCGCAGTGCCCGGTCGTAGAGATCGGCAGCCTGGCTGTACGCGAACACACGCTCGGCCGCCTGGCCGGCCCACAGCATGGCTTCGGTCTCGCGCCCGGCGCCCGCGAGCACCGGCTTGACCGGCTTGACCGCCTTCAGCGGCTTCAGCGGCTTCAGCGGCTTCAGCGGCTTCAGCGGCTGTTCGGTGGCAACGGCGTCCACGGCGTCCATGGGCAGCTGCGGCCCCACCGGCGGCGTTGCCCTGTGCCGCAGCGACCGGTACAGGGCCACCGATTCGGCCGAGGGCTCCACGCCCAGGGCTTGCGACAAGCGACTGCGCAGCCGAACCCATTCCGCATCCACGGCCTGCATCGATCCCTGCGCGGCCAGGATCCTCATCCGGACCTGTGAGGCGCGCTCGCTGGTGGAGTCGAGCTCGCACATGGCTTCGGCGTGGCGCGCTGCATGCTCCCAGTCATTCAGCACCATGCGCGCCATGACCAGCCGGTCCAGGTTCTGCAGGGCCAGCGCGCGCAGCCGCTCCCGCGCCGCGAGCAGCCAGGCCGCGTACTCCGTGCCCGGCACGGCGACCATGCCGTCCAGCAGCGGCGCATTCTGGATCTCTGCTGCTGCCCGCCAGTCGGCTTCGCTGGTGCTGCGCACGGCGGTCAGGAACCGCTGCACGTCGATGTCGATCTGCGAGCCCGGGGCCGGTGCGTGGAACAGGACCCATTGCGGATCCACCTGCAGGCATTCGTTCAGTGGTCCACCGGCGACCGTCCGCAGCGAGTACAGCGCCTGCCGAAGGCTCTGCCGGCCCGAGGCTTCGGGCAGATCGGGCCACAGCAGATCGACGAGCATGGCGCGCGGATGCTGGCGACCTGGCTCGAGCACCAGAAAGACCAGCAGCGCCAGCGTCCGGACCGAATGCGTGCGCACGACCGTGCCATCGGCCGTCAACACGCCGGGGCCGAAGAATCGCATGGTCAACGGGCGCATGGGCCTGGCGTGGTGACTGCTTCGTGACGGGGCCTCAATATGCTTTGTTCGCCCAGACAGCGCAACCAACCGACCGGAGCCCCCGCATGAACACCAAGCTTGCAACCACCTCGGCGAACTGCCGTCTCGCCAACGAGCCGGGCCGGGGGCTGCTCACGATCCGTGGCCAGCATCTCGTCACCGACTCTCCGCCGACGCTGGGCGGCCCGAACGAGGCAGCCAATCCGGTGGAGCTGCTGCTCTCCGCACTGGCCGCGTGCGCCGTGTTCGTCTGCGAACGGGCCGCGCAGGAGATGGGCATCGAACTCAAGGCGGTCCATGCGACCGCCGCTGGCGAGTTCGACCCGCGTGGTGTCTGCGGCGAACCCTTCGACCCGCGCTTCCAGAGCTTCAAGGTCCGGCTCGCGCTCGAGGGGCCCGATGCCGCGCAGCGCGAGTTGCTCGTGCAGGCGTTCCGGGCCCGGTGCCCGGTCTACGCGACCTTGTCGCGCGCGGCGCCGGTGGAGGTCATCCTGGCCTGAACTGCGCGCCGCCTCAGGCACGTAACCGACCCGCGACGGACCCGTGACGGACCCGTGACGGCCCCCTGACCCACTGTTGCCAGTTCACAGGAGCAAGCGATGTTTGAACTTCGATGCAAGGATGTCGGCTTTGATTGCCCAGGCGTGGTCCGCGGGCCGACGAGGGCGGCGGTGTTGCAGCAGGCCGCCGCCCACGCGGAACAGGTGCATGGTGCCGTGGTGACGCCGGAGCTGGCGGCACAGGTGATGGAGAAGGTCCGCGCCTGCCCGGAGCAGCCGGGCCCGGGCCAGGTGGGCTGACGCCATGCAGCACGTCGTTGCCACACCGGCCGCCCCTGCGGTGGCCGAAGCCGAAGCGGCGCGGGCGGCCGCCGGCGCCGCAGCGTTGGTCGCGACTGTGGCGCTGGCTGCCTGTTCCGGCTCCGGCGGTTCGTCGGAGCCACAAGCGCCATCACCACCGCCGCCGCCACCGCCACCCCCGCCGGCGACGGGGCTGTCTGCAGCCGACCGGGCCGCATCGCGGTTCCTGCAGCAAGCCGGCGTGGGGGCAACCGATGCGGACATCGCGGCGGTCCGGGCACAGGGCGCGGGGCCGTGGCTGGCGGCGCAGATGGCGCTGCCGCGTGGCGACAGGGCCTGGGACTGGAGCGTTGCACAGGGTTTCGGCGACATCGACACCCGCGCGCTGTACGACAACGGAGCGCCCACCGTGGACTACGCCCTGGCCCGCGAGATGGCCACGGCGCCCGACGTCGTGCGCAAGCGCGTGGCGCTGGCCATGTCGGAGTACTTCGTCGTGTCGGCACTGGTCGCGCAGGTCCCCTGGACCGGCCTGGCGATGGCGCACTACTGGGACCAGCTGAACGACCACGCCTTCGGCAACTTCCGCGATCTGCTGGAGGCGATGACGCTGAACCCGGCGATGGGCGCCTGGCTCAACACACGGGGCAACCTGAAGGAGGACCCCGCCACCGGCCGCGTGCCCGACGAGAACTACGGCCGCGAGGTGATGCAGCTGTTCACGATCGGCCTGGTCCAGCTCGATGCCGACGGCACCCAGCGGCGAGACGCGCAGGGTCGGCCGCTTGCAACCTACAGCCAGGACGACGTGACGCAGCTCGCGCGCATCTTCACCGGCTGGGACTGGTGGGACGACGGCCGCCGCTTCGTCGCACCGGTCACCAACAACGAGCGCCCGTACCCCGAGTACACGCGGCGGGCGATGGTCTTCGATGCCGGCAAGCACTCCACGCTCGGCTCGGTGGTGCTGGGCCAGCCGATCGCGGCCGGCACGGACGGCGTGGCGCGGCTGGGCCAGGCACTCGACATCCTGTTCCAGCATCCCAACGTGGGCCCGTTCTTCGGCCGACAGATGATCCAGCGACTGGTCACCAGCAACCCCAGCCCGGCCTACGTGGCCCGCGTGGCGGCGGCCTTCGCGGACAACGGCTCTGGCGTGCGCGGCGACCTGAAGGCAGTGTGGCGCGCCATCCTGCTCGACGACGAGGCGCGCAGCGACGCCAGCCTGGCCTCGGCCACGCACGGCAAGGTGCGCGAGCCGATGGTTCGCATGTTCCAGTGGGCGCGCACCTTCGGCGCGCGATCGCTGGGCGGCACGTGGACCTGGGGCTTCGACTACGCAAGCCCGACGGGCTGGTACGGACAGCGGCCGCTGTGGGCCCCCTCGGTCTTCAATTTCTTCAGGCCCGGCTACGTGCCGCCTGGCACCGCGCTGGCCACAGCAGGCGCCACTGCGCCCGAGTTCCAGATCCTCAACGAGTCGAGCGTCAGCCAGTGGGTCAACGCCATCGACAACCTGAACCTCGGCGCGGGCACGCTCCAGAACGCGTCTGGCGACATCGCGATCGACCTCGCCGCAGAGCGCGCGCTGGCGCCCGACGCACAGGCGCTGGTGCGACGGCTGAACCTGCTGCTGGCGGCCGGGCAGTTGTCGGACCTGACCGAACAGCGCCTGGTCGAGATCCTCGAACTGGCCAGCCCCGGCATGCCTGCAACGGCAGACGACACGGCCCGGCGCTACCGCGTGATCGCGGCCATCACGCTGGTGATGAGCTGCCCCGAGTACCTGGTGCAGAAATGAGGAGCGCGTGATGCCCTTCGACCCGATGCCGCTGAACCGCCGCGCCTTCCTGCACCGCGCCGGGCGCCTGGCCGCCGTGGGTGCTGCCACGCCACTGGGCCTGAACCTGGCCGCCATGGGCGATGCCGCGGCCTTCGCCGCCACCGACTACAAGGCGCTGGTCTGCGTCTTCCTCTACGGCGGCAACGACCATGCGAACACGGTGGTGACGTACGACGAACCCAGTTGGTCTCGCTACCGCACCATCCGCCAGGCCGGCCCGGGCCCGGCAGGCCTGGCGCTGGAGCGCAGTGCGCTCGCCGCCACGCGCCTGCGGCCGTCGGTGCCGCTGGCCGGCGACCTGGAATACGCGCTGCACCCGGCAATGACCGGCCTGACCGGGCTCTTCGACGCCGGCCGCGCGGCGGTGCTGCTCAACGTCGGTCCGTTGATCCGGCCGACGACGAAACTCGACTATTGGAGCTCCGACCGCGAGCGCCACCCACTGCCACCACAGCTGATGTCGCACAACGACCAGCAGTCGGTGTGGCAGGCCCTGAATGCCGAGGGTTCGGCCAGCGGCTGGGGCGGCCACATCGGCGACCTCGCGCTGGGCAACAACGGTGATGCGCTGTTCACCTGCATTTCCGCCAGCGGCAATGCGGTGTTCCTGTCGGGCCAGAACGCGGTGCAGTACCAGATCAGCCGCAACGGCGCGGTGGCCATGAGCGCGCTCGCCCAAGGCCCGCACGGCATGTTCGGCAGCCCCAACCTCGCAGGCATCCGGCAGCGCTTGAACACGGTGCTGACCGAGTCGCGCAGCCATGTGCTGGAAGACGAATACAACCGCATCACGCGGCGCTCGATCGAGGCAGAGGCCAGGATGACGGCGGCACTGGCCGGCGTGCAGCTCAACACCGCCTTCCCCGCCGGCAACACGCTGGCAGACGAGCTCAGGATCGTGGCGCGCACGATCGGCGCGCGGCAGGCGCTGGGCAGCAAGCGCCAAGTGTTCCTGGTCTCGCTGGGTGGCTTCGACCTCCACGACCGGCTGGTGGAAGAGCAGCCCGGGCTGCTGCGCAAGGTGAGCGACGCCATCACCGCGTTCCATGCGGCCACGGTGGAGCTCGGCGTGGACGATCGCGTGACCACCTTCACGGCCTCTGACTTCGGCCGCGCGCTGGCGAGCAATGGCAATGGCACCGACCACGGCTGGGGTGGCCACCACTTCATCACCGGCGGCGCCGTGCGCGGACGCGCGTTGTACGGGGTGCCGCCGCCAGTGAGCATCGGCGACACCGATGCGCCCGAAGACCAGTGGCACATCGGCCAGGGGCGGCTGATCCCCAGCACTTCCGTCGACCAGTACGCCGCCACCCTGGCGCGCTGGTTCGGCGTGGGCGAGCCCGAGCTGGCGGGCATCCTGCCCAACTTGCGCAACTTCGGCGCAGCAGCGGGCTTTGACGGCTATCCGACCGACCTCGGGTTCATGGTCTAGCGCGACCCCGGGTCTCCGCCCGTCCGGGTTGCACGATCTGCGGGCGGGCGAGCCCGGCGCGGGACCGGGCGGGCCAGGAACCAGCAAGAAGACCGGCCAAGAAAAAAGCACCTAGCGTTGCCGCTAAGTGCTTGTTTCTTCTACCGCATTTGGTAGGCGCGATTGGACTCGAACCAACGACCCCCACCATGTCAAGGTGGTGCTCTAACCAGCTGAGCTACGCGCCTGGAGTCAGCCCATGACTATACATCAAGCGCGGCGCTTCGCCACGGCTTGTGAGCCGTCGTGCGGCAAGGTGTTGCACTTTCGTGAACTTCTTAGGGAGTGCGGGTCCCTTGGGCGGTTCCTACACTGGCCCGCGCCATGCCGCAGCAACCTGTTGCCCCCGTCGGCCCCGCTGGTCTCGTTCGCGTCCTGCCCACGGCCGACAACGAGGCACGCCGCGCCGCTGCGCAAATCGTCGGCAACTCCCCGGCCCACGCACGCATGCTGGCGCAGATGCAGCGCATCGCTGCCAGCGAAGCGCCGGCACTGATCGAAGGTGAAACCGGCAGCGGCAAGGAAGTGGCAGCGCGTGCCATCCACTACGGCGGCGCCCGCCGTGCCGGGCCCTTCGTGCCGGTGAACTGCGGCGCCCTGCCCGACTCGCTGATCGAAAGCGAACTGTTCGGTGTCGAGCGCGGCGCGTTCACCGACGCACGCCGCTCGCGCCGAGGCCTGGTGGCCGAGGCGGCTGGCGGCACGCTGTTCCTCGACGAGGTGGATGCGCTCACCGCCAAGGCGCAGGTGACGCTGCTGCGCTTCCTGCAGGACCAGTGGTACCGGCCCGTGGGCACGACGCGCCAGGAGCGCACCGACGTGCGGCTCATCGCCGCCGCGAACCGGCCGCTCGACGGCCTGGTCCAGCGCGAGGCCTTCCGCTCCGACCTGCTGTACCGGCTGAAGGTGCTGACGCTGGTGCTGCCACCCTTGCGCGAGCGCGGCGACGACATCGAACTGCTGGCCAACACCTTCATCACCCGCTTCGCCGACAAGTACGGCCAGGCCGGCAAGCGCATCGCCCCCGCCACGCTCTACTGGATGCACGCCTACGCGTGGCCCGGCAACGTGCGCGAACTCGAAAACTGGGTACACCGCCAGTTCCTGATGTGCGACGGCCCGTGGCTGTCGCATGAGGCCGCCGAGCCCGTGGCCGTCGACGCAACCGCAGAAGCCGCGCTGGCCGCCGAGGCCGGCGCCACCCCCACCTTCCAGGCGGCCAAGGCCGAGGCCGTCTCGCGCTTCGAGCGCGAATACCTGCAGCGCGTGCTGGAGCAGGCGCAGGGCAACGTCACGCGCGCCGCGCGCCTGGCCTGCAAGGAACGGCGCGCCTTCGGCAAGCTGCTGAAGAAACACGGCATCGCGCGCGACCCGCTGCCGCTGCGCTGACCGCCCCGGCGCCGCCGGGCGGCGCCCACTCCAATCCCAGTCCGATCGGCTGCAAGCGGCCATGCCGGCGCGCTGCCTGGCCGCGCCGCCATGCGTGATTGCCCTGGGTTCCTCGCGACCCACCGGGCCTGAATCGACCCACCCGGCCGCCATGGCCCCCGCCCTGCTGCAGACCGCCTCCGGGGTGGGTCCGACAGGTGCGCCGCAGCCCTGCCAGCGCCCCGACCCGCATGGCACCCCATTTGCAAAGGCAGGCAGCGGAGGCCGCGGCTCGTCGCCCGTGCCGCCGAACCCATGCATCCGACGCTGGAACGAGCCGTGATGAACGCGATCGAGGAACACCTCTCGGCCTACCCGCAGGCTGCCGACTCGGCAGAAGGCGTGGCGCGCTGGTGGCTGCCCTCGCACGGGCTCACGGCCACGCCGGCCGAGGTCGAACACGTGCTGGCAGGCATGGTGCGCAGGCACAGCCTGCGCTGCGTGCGCCTGGCCGACGGCACGGTGCTGTACGCGCGCCAGCGCAACGACGTGCACTGACCGCGCATGCACGCCCCCTTGCCCACACCCTTGCCGCAGCGCCGCGGGCGCTGTCCCAACCGAAGGAGCACACCATGGCGGTGGCAGTGACCTATCCCGGCGTCTACATCGAGGAAGTGCCCAGCGGGGTGCGCACCATCACCAGCGTGGGCACGTCCATCACGGCCTTCGTCGACTTCTTCCGCGAAGGACCGATGCACCGGGCCACCGAGGTCTTCGGCATGGCCGAGTTCACCCGCATCTTCGGCGGCCTCGACACCCGCAGCGAAGCCAGCTACGCGCTGCAGCAGTTCTTCCTGAACGGCGGCGCGTCGGCGCTGGTGGTGCGCTGCGCCGCGGGGTCGCCGGCAGCGGCCAGCGTCACGATCGGCCAGATGGCGGCGCCGGCGTCACCGGCGCTGATCCTGCACGCACGCAGCGCCGGGGTCTGGGGCGACACGCTGCGGGCCACGGTGGACCACCGCACCGCCGACCCGCGCACGCACTTCAACCTGACGATCACCCGCCACGCCGGCACGGCGGCCAACGCCCCGGTGCTGGCGCAGGAAACCCACCTGAACGTGACGCTCGCCAGCGCCGGCCCGCGCCACGTGGTGGACGTGCTGGCGGCCGACTCGGCCCTCGTCACTGGCGAGCTGCCCGGCGGCGCCACGGGCGTGGCCGCCGCCAACGGCACCACCAGTGGCGACCTCGCAGCGCTGGGCACGCCGCAGTTCGACGCGATGAGCGGCGACGCGCTCGACGTCGCCGTTGGCGGTTCGGGCGTGTTCCGCGCCACGCTGGCCACCTGGGCTGCCGGCACCGTGACCAGCCTCGTGGCGCTGGCCTCGCGGCTGGAGACGGCCATCCGCACTGCGGTCGACCCCGGCGGCGTGCTGCCCACGCCGCCCTGCCTGACCGGTGCGGCCGTGCAGGTGGTGACGGTGCCCACCGGGCCCGGCACGTTCACGCGCCACCTCGTCGTCACCGCCGGGCGCGACCCGGCGCGGGCCGTCACCGACTTCGTCGTCGTCACCGCGGCGCCCGCCAACGACGCCGCCGCGCCGCTGGGGCTGCTGGCCGCGGCCACCGTGTCCGACAACGTGCAGCAGTACCCCTTCGTGCCGCCCGCCGCGGCCGTGGGCGCGCTGATCAGCGCCACGGCCGGCAACGACGGCACGGCCCCCGACGCCGATGCGCTGGTCGGCGCGGTGGCCGACGCCAACAACCAGGGCATCTTCGCGCTGCGCCAGGCCGATCTGTTCAACCTGCTGTGCATCCCGCGCGCAGCCCTGCTGCCCGAGGCCGAACTGGTGCAGGTGGCTTCGCAGGCCACCGCCTTCTGCGAGCGATCGCGTGCGTTCTTCCTGCTCGACATCCCGCCGGCCATCAACACGCTGGCCGAGATGAAGGACTGGATGGACACGCACGGCAGCCTGCGCAGCCGCAACAGCGCCGTGTACTTCCCGCGGCTGCAGGTGGCCGACCCGCTCAACGGCTTCCGGCTGCGATCGGTCGGGCCCAGCGGCACGCTGGCCGGCGTCTATGCGCGCACCGACAGCGAACGCGGCGTGTGGAAGGCACCGGCCGGCATCGAGGCCGTGCTGCGCGGCCTGTCGGGCATGGACATGAAGCTCACCGACATGGAAAACGGCGTGCTCAACCCGCTGGGCATCAACTGCCTGCGCGTGTTCCCCATCTACGGCAGCGTGGCCTGGGGCGCGCGCACGCTCGACGGCGCCGACCAGGCCGGCTCGGAATGGAAGTACGTGCCGATCCGCCGCCTGGCGCTGATGCTCGAAGAGAGCCTGTTCCGCGGCACCAAGTGGGTGGTGTTCGAGCCCAACGACGAACCGCTGTGGGCGCGCATCCGGCTGAACATCGGCGCCTTCATGACGGGCCTGTTCCGCCAGGGCGCCTTCCAGGGACAGAACCCGCGCGACGCGTTCTACGTCAAGTGCGATGCCGAGACCACGACGCAGGCCGACCGCAATCTCGGCATCGTGAACATCCAGGTGGGCTTCGCGCCGCTGAAGCCGGCCGAGTTCGTCGTCATCAAGATCCAGCAGATCGCCGGCGATCTGTAAGCACCGAGGAGCACATCCATGGCGAACACCGGCTTCGTGGTCAACACCCACCGTCTGGACCCGTACAAGAACTTCAAGTTCAGGCTGCTCTGGGACGGGCGTGCCGTGCTGGGCATCAGCAAGGTCGGCGCGCTCAAGCGCACCACCGAGGTGGTCAAGCACCGCAGCGGCGGCGACAACAGCTTCGACCACAAGAGCCCCGGCCGCACCAGCTACGAGCCCGTGATGCTGGAGCGCGGCATCACGCACGACCTGGAATTCGAGCGCTGGGCCAACCGCGTGCACACGTACCAGGGCGACACCAGCATGGACCTGGTGAACTACAAGAAGGACCTGACGCTGGAGGTGATGAACGAACGCGGACAGGTCGCCATCCGCTACTTCATGTACCGCTGCTGGGTCAGCGAGTTCACGGCCATGCCCGACCTCGACGCCAACGCCAACGCGGTCGCCATCGAGAACATGAAGATCGAGATGGAAGGCTTCCTGCGCGACGAGGCCACCACCGAGCCCTCGGAGAGCTGACACCGCCATGCACCCGCCAGGCCACGCCCTGCGCCGCTTCGGCACCGCCGCCACCGACCTGGACGTGGCCTTCGGCTCATGCCCGGACGACGTGCAGGCCACCGAGGTGCTGGCACGCTGCTGCGGCGTCGATGCCGCCAGCGCGCAAGGCTGGACCCTTCCCCGGCGGCTGCAGGCGCTACTGGCGGTGCGGGGCGGGCCACTCGCGGGCGACGAAGAGACCTGCACGCAGGCCACGCTGGCCTGCCCGGCCTGCACGGCGCGCTTCGAGATCGAACTGCCGCTGGCCCGCTGCCGGCAGCCTGTGGACGACACGCCGCTGCCGCTGCGCACCGCTGACGGCACGCCGCTGCGCGTGCGGCTGCCCACCGGCGACGACCTGCTGGCCTGGCGCGGCCTGCCGCAGCCTGACGAAGCGGCGCTGGCCGCCCGCTTGCTGCTGGAAGTGGACGGCCGCGCGCCTGCTGCCGGCTTCGTGCCAGGCCCCGAGCTGGTTGCCGCCGTGGCCGAGGCACTGGCCGCGCGCGACCCCTACACCGTGCTGCCGGTGCAGGCCGCCTGCCCCGAGTGCGGCCACACGCAGGAAGCCGACATCGACCTGCAGGCGCTGCTGCTGCGCGACCTGGCGGCACAGCAGCGCCGCCTGCTGGCCGAGGTCACGGCGCTGGCCCGCGCCTTCCACTGGAGCGAGGCCCAGATCCTGGCGCTACCGGCCTGGCGCCGGGCGCACTACCTGGCCAGCATCGACGCCGCGGGAGCGCGGGCATGACCGCGCGGCCCGGGAGGACCGCACGGTGAGCCGCTATCTCGCCGGCTTGGTGGCACGGGTGGCGGCAAGCAGCGCCGCGCAGGTGCGCGCTGCGCCGGTGGTGCGACCGGTGCTGCCGTTGGACGCGCCGGCCCTGGCCGAGCCGGTGGACCCGGCTGAGGCGGGCGACGACGGCCTGCCGGCGTTCGCGCCGGCACCACTGCATGCGGCGCGGTCCGGCACCACAAGCCCTCCCGCGCCCGCCAGCCCGCAGACAGCCCGGAGGCCGCAGCCTGAAGCGCCCAACGCGGCGCGGGTCTCCGACGATGCCGACACCCGGGCAGGCGCCCCGGTGCCTGCCGCACCTGCGGTACCCGCCGCGCGTGCCATGCCCGCGCCGGAACTTCGCGCCGCGGCTCCCGACCTGGCCCGTGCCGGCCCGACCGCGCCTTCCGCACCCTCCGCGACCGCGCCGCCCTCCACACGGCCCGCAGCCACCACACCCGCGCCCCGAGCCGGGTCCACACCCGCCGCAGCCCCGTCCACTGCAATGCCGGGCGCCACGCCGCAGCGCATCGACGCGCCTTCCCCGCTGCAGGCCCTGCCCGGCCAGCCCCGCATGCCCAGCGCAGTCGGCGCTCGGGCCGACGCCGCCCCCGGCAAGCAGCCGCCAGGGCCAGCCGCCACCGCAGCAGCCCGCAGCACCGCCGCGCAGGCCCCGAGCCGGCCGCCAGCACCCGCGAGCGCAACTGCCCCCGGCCTGCAGCTGCACATCGGCGAGATCCGGCTCGCCGTGCAGTGGTCCCCCCCGGCACCGCCGCGGGCGGCCGTCGCCCCCGCGGCCGCACCCCGCACGGCCGCGCCGGCCGGCAGCGAACGCACGGCGTTCTCGGCCCACCGGCACTACCTGCGCGGCCTCTGACGTGCCCCAGCCCAACACCTGAGCCATGGCCCTCAGCGCATCCACCGAAGCCATCGGCGCCGTCAGCGAACTGCTGGCGCTGCGCGTGTCGGCGCGGCTGTCCAACCTGCCGGTGCTGGTGGGGCGCCCCGTGCATGCCGAAGACGTCGAATCGGGCCGCTGCCTCAACCTGTTCCTGTACCGCATCGGCTTCGACGCGCACCTGCGCAACACGCCACTCGACCCCGGTCAACAGCCGCCGCTGTGGCTGGTGCTGCACTACCTGCTCACCGCCTACGACATCGACCACGACAGCGAAAGTGCTGCCGCGCAGCGTCTGCTGGGCCAGGGCCTGGTGGCGCTGCAGGAGCTGAACTTACTGCGTCCGGGCGTCAGCCTGCAGGCCCTCACCGGCAACCCCGAGCCGCTGAAGATCAGCTTCGACGACGCCGACCCCGACCTGCTGAGCAAGCTGTTCGGCGGCAGCGACGAACACGTGCGCACGGCGGCGGCGTTCCAGGTGCGCCCGGTGATGCTCGCCACCGACGCGCCGCCCAGCTACGCGCCGCTCGTCACCAGCGTCGGACCGCCCGCGGCGCCGGGCGTCGTGGTGCTGCCGTCGATGGGCGCGCGGCTCACCGGCATCACGCCGCCGCGCTTCCGTGCCGGCGAGGTGGTGACGCTGCGCGGCCTGGACCTGGGCGGGCACGACCGCGTGCAACTTGGCGGCAACGCCATCGTGCCGCTGGCGGCCGAGCCGGGCGACCGCGGCGACGTGCTGCGCTTCCGGTTGCCGGCCGACACACCCATCGCCGCGGCGGGCTACGCCGTCAGTGTCGGCCGAACCTTGCCCAGCGGCCACCTGATGACGAGCACCCCGGTGCTGGGCGAGCTGATGCCGGTGGTCAGCGGCGTGGCGCTGGCAGCGCCGCTGGTGCCCACCGGGCCCGGCGCCGATGCGCCGCTGTCGGGCAGCTTCACGGTCACGGGTGCGCAGTTCGGCGGCCCCGAAGAGTCCATCTTCGCGGCCCTGGCGCTGGACGGCGCAGCCCGCATCCAGCTGCAGCCGGCCGTGCCGGCCACCGCCACCAGCCTGCAGTTCAGCGTGCCCGCAGGCCTGGCCCTGCCGCCGGGCAGCTACCAGCTGCTGCTGCGCGTGAACGGCCAGCAGGCGGCCGAGACACCCACCTTGGTGTGGTCATGAACACCGCCGTCGACCACCCCCGCATCGCCGCCGGCTTCAACCCCGCGCTGGCGCCGGCCGACGTGCACACCGCCTCGTGGCTGGCCGAAGTGACGCTGCGCCTGCGGCGCGAACTGGCCTGGCAGTGGCACCTGGGTGCGCAGCGCCCCGAGGGCGCGCTGGCCGACAGCCTGGAGCGGCTGCGCCACCACGACGCGCGCACCGAGTTCCTGGCCGGCGACGTCACCGCGCGCTACCTCGGCGAGCAGATCGCGCGCGTGCGCCAGGTGCGGTCGCAGCTGATCACGGGCACCACCGGCAGCGCCTGGCAGCGTGTGGTCGACACGGCCGGCCTGCGCGAGGCCGACACCTTCGTGCTGGCGCTGGCACTGGCCGCGCGCAGCGACGCCAGCTTCGGCCCGGTGGCCGCGGCGTGCCAGGGCGACACCACGCGCACCCAGGCCACGCTGGCGCTGGCGCAGCTGCTGTGGGACTGGCCGCTGGACCTGGTGGCCTGCGCCGACCCCGCGCACGCGCTGTACCGCTTCGCGCTGCTGCGCCCGCCCGGCGCCGACGCCTGGCACCAGCCGCTGGACATGCCCGCGGCGCTGGCGCCGCTGCTGCTGGACGCGCAGTCGCCGTTGCCCGCCGCGCTGCAGCGCGTGGGCACGGCCGTCGACCTGGCGCTGGACGATGCCGCTCCGCCCGAGCCCGCCTCCGGCGGCGCGCTGCTGTCGTGGCTGCAGGCCCTGCCGCCGCGCCAGCTGCAGCTGGTGCCGGTGCTGCTGCCTTTCGGGGCCGATGCGCAGCCCACGGTCGCCGCGCTGTCGGCGCGCTGCGGCCGCGGCCTGGCGCTGCTGGCGCCCGACATCGGCCCCGACCACGCGGCGCTGCCGGGCCTGGCCGCGGCGGCCTGGCTGGCCGGCCTGGACCTGCTGGCCCCCGAAGGCTGGGGCCAGCCCAGCCCGCACGGCGCGCCGCTGGAAGCCGCGCTGGCCCCGCTGTCGGCGCTGCCGCTGCGCCTGTGGCTGCCGGTGGCCGACGCCGCGGCCACGCGCGCCCTGCCCGCGCGCTGGCTGGCGCCTGTGGTGGAGGTGCCGGCGCTGGCGATCGCCGAACGCCGCGACCTGCTGGCCGCCGCGCTGCCCGCGGCGATGCGGCCTGTGGCACTGGAGGCCGCGCGCCGCTTCCGCCTCAACGGCCGCGCGCTGTCGCAGGTCACGGCCACGCTGCACACGCTGCCGGCCGCCACCGAGGCCGCCGTGCACGCGCTGTGCCGCGCCGCTGCCACGCTCGACGTCGGCACGCTGGCGCAGCCGGTGCCGCCGCGCTTTGCGCTGGCCGACCTGGTGCTGCCGCCGCGCCAGCAGGCGCAGCTGCAGGCCATCGTCGACGCCATGCGCGCGCTGGCCCGCGTGCACCACGACTGGGGCACGGCGCGGGCCTGGAACGAAGGCGGCCTGGCCGTGCTGTTCTGCGGCCCGCCCGGCACCGGCAAGACGATGGCGGCCGAGGCGCTGGCGGCCACGCTGGAACTGCCGATGTTCCGCATCGACCTGTCGCAGGTGGTCAACAAGTACATCGGCGAGACCGAGAAGAACCTGCGCCGCATCTTCGACGCCGCCGAGGCCGCCGACAGCCTGCTGTTCTTCGACGAGGCCGACGCGCTGTTCGGCAAGCGCACCGAGGTCAAGGACGCGCACGACCGCTACGCCAACATCGAGGTCAGCTACCTGCTCGAACGCATGGAGCGCTTCAAGGGCCTGGCGGTGCTGGCCACCAACCGGCGCAAGGACCTCGACGAAGCCTTCACGCGCCGGCTGCGCTTCATCGTCGACTTCCCGCTGCCCGGCCCGGCCGAGCGCGAACGGCTGTGGCGCAGCGTGTTCCCGCCCGGCGTGGACGTGGCGGCGCTGGACTTCGCCTTCGTCGCGCACGGCTTCGAGATGGCCGGCGGACCGATCCGCTCGGCCGCCTTCAACGCCTGCCTGCACGCGGCCAGCCTGCACGTCACGCCGCAGGTGGCCATGCCGCAGCTGCTGCTGGCGATCCGGCGCGAGCTGGAGAAGTCGGGCCGCGCCACGCAGCCCGAACAGTTCGGGCGCTACGCCCACCTGCTGCCGGAGCACACATGAACCGCATCGCCATCGACCGCCTCGAACTCGGGCTTGGCGCGCTGCCGCAAGAGCAAGCCGAGGCCGTGAAGGCAGCGCTGCCGGAAATGCTGCAACGCCACCTGGACCGCCGCCTGGCCACCGCCGGCCTCGCGGGCCGCGTGCTGCAACTCGCCACCGCCGATCTCGGCCGGCTCGAGCTGCCCGCGCGCACCGACGCGCACGGCGCGGCCGAGGCCATCGCGCTGCGGCTGTCGGACTGGATCGCCACCCAGCTGGCCCCGCAGGAGGAGCCCTGACATGGCCGTGCGTGGCGCGCTCATCGAATACAGCGGCACCTTCCTCGGGCCGGTGCCGAACATCGTGGTCTTCCAGTTCAACCCCGAACAGCTGGTGCGCACGCTGCAGATGGCCCCCAGCGGTGCCGAGCGCGGCCAGCGCGCGCAGACCGAGCGCGCCGCGGCCGCCGGCCCGCCCACCGAGGAATTCACGCTGACCGTGCAGCTCTCGGCGGCCGAGGACCTGGGCACGCCGGGGCCGTTCAGCGGCGTCACGCGGGCCTTCGGCGTCGGCCCGCAGATCGCGGCGCTGGAGAAGATGGCCTATCCGCACGGCGCGCCCGGCCTGATCGGCGCGGCGCTCGACGCCATCGGCGACGCGCTCTCCAGCGGCGGGCAGCAACCCGCCGAACGCGCCGCGCCGCGCGAGTCGCTGCCACGGCTGCTGTTCGTCTGGGGGCCCACGCGCGTGCTGCCGGTGGCGATCCAGAGCATGGGCATCACCGAGCAGGAATACGACAGCGCGCTCAGCCCGACGCGGGCCGAGATCGCGCTGGGCCTGAAGGTGGCGGCGCAGCCGGCCGGCGACGACCTGCTGGCGCAGGGCGCGCTGCTCTACACCCGCACCGTGAAGGAAGCGCAGGTGGTCGCGCAGATGGCGCGCGGCATCACGCAGCTGCCTTCGATCATCCCGTTCTGAAGCCCACCGCCACTGCCCCCCGGAGCCGACGATGTTCCTGAAGAACTCCCGCTACCACGGCCAGGCCACCACCACTGCGCCGGCCGGGGACGGCCGCACCGTGACGCTGCTGGTGCCGCGTGTGCTGCCACCCACCACCGGCACCGAGCATGTGGTGGCGCCGCACGACCAGCTCGACGCCCTGGCCGAACAGCACCTGCGCGACGCCACGCGCTACTGGCACATCGCCGACGCCAACACCGCGCTGCGCGCCGGCGAGCTGATGCAGCAGCCCGGCACCACGGTGCAGCTGCCGCGCGGCTGAACCCGCCACGCAACGCCACGCCGCCACCCACGCCGCCATGCCCACCGCCCGGATGCGCCTCTATCTCGACAACACGCCCGCCGACGCCGCGCAGCTGGCGGTGTTCGGCACCGTTCGCGTCGACCAGGGCATCGGCATGGCCACCGAGGCGCAGCTCGACCTGCCGGTGGGCACCGACGACGGCGGCAGCTGGCAGCTGATGGAAGACGGTTTCGTGCAGCCCTTCGCGCGCATCCGCGTCGAGATCCAGGTCGGCGACGGCGGCTTCGTGCCGCTGGTCGACGGCCCCGTGGTCGCGCAGCGCTTCCAGCTCGACGCCACGCCCGAGCGCAGCCAGATGACGCTGGTGGTGCACGACGACAGCGTGCTGCTGAACCGCGACGAGGCGGTGGCGGTGTTCGAGGACCAGTCGCCGTCGGACATCGCCGAGCAGCTGTTCGGCGCGGCCGGCCTGCAGCCGCAGGTCGACCCCGTGCCGGCGGCCGGTGGCGCCTACGAGCGTTTCGTCGTGCAGCGCGGCACGCCGATGCAGACCCTGCGCCGGCTCGCCCGCGAGCATGGCATGGTGGTCCACGTCGAGCCCGGTGCATCGGCCGGCCAGAGCGTTGGCCGCTTCCAGCGCCGCGACGCGCAGTTCACCGGCGGCGAGCCGCTGCCCGACCTGGTGCTGCTGGGCGCCGGCCGCAACATCGGCAGCTTCCAGGCCGAGTTCGATGCGCTGCGCCCGCAGGCCCCGCGCGCGGCCGGGCAGCTGCCCAGCGACCACAGCGCCGTCACGGCCAGCGCCACCACCGCGCCGGGCACGGCGCTGGGCGCGGTGCCGGCCCACCAGGCCGTGCAGCCCGCCACCACGCTGCTGCTGGACGTGCGCGAAGAGCAGGCCGACATCGACGCCGCCACCGCGGCCGCGGCCGACCTGTCCAGCTGGGCCTGGACGGCGCAGGGCGAGGTGCTGGCCGACAGCTACCCGGGCGTGCTGCGCCCCTACCGCAAGGTCACGGTGCGCGGGGTGGGCGGACACCTGTCGGGCGACTACATGGTCAGCCGCGTCGCGCACGAGTTCAGCGACGGCGGCTACCGCCAGCAGTTCGCGCTGACGCGCAACGCACGCGCCGCGGGCGCCCAGCCCGGGCCGCTGGCGGGCCTGGGCGCGGGAGTCTTCTGATGCCCATCGAGCTGGAAACTCTGGTCGTCGACATCGCGCAGAGTGCGCGCGAGAAGGTGTTCGGCAAGTACCGCGGCACCGTGGTCGACGTGGACGACCCGCAGCGCGTGGGCCGCATCCGCGTGCAGGTGCCCACCGTGCTGGGCGAGCAAGTCTCGCCCTGGGCCGAGCCCTGCACGCCGTACGCCGGCCCTGGCATGGGCCTGTACGCCGTGCCGCCGGTGGGCGCGGCGGTGTGGGTGGAGTTCGAGGCCGGCCAGATCAGCCGCCCCATCTGGAGCGGCGCACGCTGGGGCAGCGGCGAGCTGCCGAAGAACGAAGCGGGCACCGAGGCGACGCCGCCGCTGAAGGTGCTGCGCAGCGAGAGCGGCCTGCTGCTGGCCTTCGACGACGACGGCCACACCGCCACGCTGTCCGACGCCAACGGCAGCAACCTGCTGAAGATCAGCGTCGACAGCGGCGAGATCCGCGTGCAGAGCACGGCCAAGGTCATCGTCGAGGCGCCGCAGATCGAGCTGGTGGACGGCGCCGCGCACCCGCTGGTGTTCGGCGACGACCTGCTGCAGTACCTGAACCAGCTGGTGCAGGTGTTCAGCACCCACATGCACGTGGGGCAGACGGTGATGGGCATCCCGGTGACGCCGATGGTGCCGGCGCAGCCCTTTCCGCCGGCCACGCCCGCGCTGCTGTCGGTGCGCGTCAAGACAGGCTGAGGCACCCCATGGCCAACCCGCTGCGCGCCGGCAACCACACCAGCATCGGCAACGACACGATGACGGCCTACATCGAGACGGCCATGCGCGAGCAATGGCAGCTCGCGCGCGGCGAACCGCTGCCCACGCAGGGCGCGGACGACCGCCGCATCCTCTTCGCCGCTATCGCGCAGGGCGTGCTGCGCTACCTGTACGTGCACCGCGACGACCTGGTGAGCACGCTGCAGCAGGCCGAAGGCCTCGCCGGCGACCACCGCCACGACGCGGCCTTCGACCTGGTGGAGAAACCCTGATGGCCACCGGCAGCTCCCCCCACGCCGGGCGCCATCTCGCGTTCCCGTTCCACATCGGCAGCGACGGCCGCACCGCCACGCCGGCCACGCTGGACGACCATGTGCGCGGCGAGATCCTGCAGCTGCTGCTGACGGCCCCCGGCGAACGCCCCTTCCTGCCCGGCTTCGGCGCCGGCCTGAAGCGGCTGGTGTTCGAGCGCAACGACCCCGTCAGCGCCGCGCTCGCCAAGGCCGCGGTGACGCAGGCGCTGAGCCGCTGGCTGCAGGAGCGCATCGTCGTCGAGGCGCTCGACGTGCTGGCCGACGACAGCACGCTGCGCGTGGACCTGCGCTACCGCGTGCGCGCCAGCGGCGCGGTGCATGCCATCTCGCTGCGGCAGCAGCCGGGGAACCGGCCATGACGGCCCCGACCGCCGCGGCCGGCGCCGTGCTGAGCGAAGAACGCCTGGCCGACCGCGCACGCGACCTCGCGGCCACGGGCCACAACGGGCCGCGGCTGGTCGTGGTGACGCTCGATGCGGCCACGCCGCCGGCCTTCGCCTGGCTGGACGTGGAGTTCCACAACACCAACGGCCTGGCCGCGCTGCCACCGGAGGCGGCCTGGCGCATCAGCGGCGGCGTGCGCGTGCGGGCCGGCAGCGCGCCGGGGCTGGTGCAGGTGACCGAGGTGCACCCGCACCCCGACGCCCGCCCCGACGGCCTGCGGCTGAAGGTGGCGCCGGTGGGCGACCACAGCAGCTACGTGCTGTCCACCACGGCCATGGGCCTGGCGGCACCCGACGACGTGCTGCCGCGGGCCGTGGACCCGCTGTTCAACCGGCTGCCGTTCAAGTTCCGCCCCGGCTGCTTCAACCTCGCCTGCGCCCCGGGCTTCAGCCGTGCCACGCCGGAGCCGCCACCGCCGGCCATCGACACCCTCACGCGCGACTACGACAGCTTCCGCCACCTGCTGATGACGGCGATGGCCGACCGCGTGCCCGGCTGGCGGCCCACCAGCGAAGCCGATCTCGACCAGACGCTGATCGACCTGATCGCCGCACAGGCCGACGAGCTGGCCGACCACCACGACCGCGTGGTGGCCGAGCGCAGCATCGTCACCGCGCGCAAGCGGGTCTCGTTCGCGCGCCACGGCCGGCTGGTCGACTACCACCTGCACCAGGGCAACCAGGCCAGCACCTGGGTGGCCGTGCAGGTGGACGGCGACGCGGTGGACCTGCCGGCGCTCGGCAGCGACCCCGGCGGCAACCTCGACGAGTGGGCGGTGTGGAACAGCAGTGATGCCGGCACGGCCGGCGCGGGCAGCGACGGCAACGCCTGGCGCCACCCCGAAGCCGTGGTCTTCGCGCTGCCGCACGACGGCCCGCGCTGGCGCCGGCGGGTCTTTGCCGCGCTCAACACGCTGCACCTCTACACCTGGGGCGACAGCGTCACCGCGCTGGCCGCCGGCAGCACCAGCGCCGATCTGGTGCTGCTCGGACCCGCCACGCTGGCGTCGGCGCAAGGGCTGCAAGCGCTGCTGGACCACGCCAGCACGCTGCAAGGCACGGCCGACGCCGACCTCGACACGCGCGTCGAGCAGTTGCTGATCGAGGAAGCGCTGAACCCCGCCACCGGCGCCCCCGCCGGCCGCAGCCTGGCGCGGCGCCAGCTGCTGCGCCTGCGGCCGCCGGGCGAGCGCACCGAACTGCTGCAGGACCCCGTCACCGGCGCCTGGTTCGTGCGCGTGTTCTGGGTCGACGACGACGCGCTCACCCAGACCTACTGCTTCGTGGCCGACTGCAACGGCACGCTGCAGCGCGACCTGGCGCTGTTCCACGGCAACCTGCTGCGCGTGACGCAGGGGCGGCCGCAGGAAACGCGCTTCCTGCCGCCCGGCGCGGTGCTGCCGCCGGCCGACGACGACCGCCTGCGTGCGCTGCACCACGGCCACTGGCTGCGCCGCCGCCGACAGGAAGGCCCGCAGTCGGTGGACGACGTGGTGCTGTGCAGCTTCCCGGCCGCGGCAGGCGTGCTGGCCTGGCGCGCGACGCCGCCCGACGGCCTGACGCCCCCGCGCTCGACGCTGGTGGCGCAGGTGCAGGACTTCGCCGCGCCGTGGACCGAGCGTGCCGACCTCATCGACAGCCGCGACGACGAGGAACACTTCATCGTCGAGGTGCACGAGAACCAGACCGCCCAGCTGCGCTTTGGCAACGGCATCAACGGCCGTGCGCTGCCGGCCAGCGCCACCGTCACCGCGACCTGGCGCAGCGGCCAGGGCCCGGCGGGCAACGTCGGCGCCGACGTGCTGACGCGCTGCAGCAGCCCCGGCGGCAGCGTGCGCCGCGTCTGGAACCCCTTCGACGTGACCGACGGCCAGGCACCCGAGCCCGTGTCGTCGCTGCAGCGCCGCGCCCCCGAGGCCTACCGCCGGCTGCAGCTGCGCGCGGTGACGCTGGCCGACATGGCGGCGCAGGCCGAACGCGTGCCCGGCGTGGCGCACGCCCGCGCCCGCCACGCCTGGAGCGGCAGCTGGCGCGTGGTGCGCGTGGCCATCGACCCCGTCGGCGGCGGCGCGCTCACGCCCGCGCTGCGCGGGCGCATCGCGCGGGCGCTCGACGCCGTGCGCATGATCGGCGACGACATCGAGCTGCGCGCGGCCGTGCCGGTGCCGCTGGACATCCACCTGGCGCTGTGCGCGCGCGCCGATGTGTGGATCGAGGACCTGCGCGCCGAACTGGAGATGGCCTTCAGCGACGCCGACCTGCCGGCGCACCCGCCGCTGCCCTGGGGCCGCCGCGGCCTGTTCCACCCCGACGACTGGAGCTTCGGCCAGCCGCTGCACGCCAGCCAGCTGATCGGCCGCGCGCTGGCCGTGTCCGGTGTCGAGCGCGTGACGCAGCTGCACATGCGGCGGCTGCACCCGGGCGCCGGGGGGGCGTCGGTGGTGATCGACCTCGACACCCTACCCCCCACCACCGAGCAGGTGCTGCCCATCGGCGACTTCGAGATCCTGCAGGTCGCAGGCGACCCCGACCACCTGGAACGCGGCCGCATCGCGTTCACCATCGCGGGAGGCCGGCGATGAGCTGCGACAACGACTGCACGCCGGCCCCCGGTTTCCCCCGCCTGCTGTTCAACCGCCCGGCGCTGCCGCGCATCGGCTACCGCATCGGCGACTACACCAGCATGCGCGCCCACATGCTGGGGTTGATCGACGCGCATCCCGCACTCGCGGCCTGGACCCACCGCGGCAGCGACGACCCGGGCATCGCGCTGGTGGAAGGCGCGGCGCTGGTCGGCGACGTGCTGGCGCTCTACCAGGACGCCTACGCCAACGAATGCCTGCTGCGCACCGCGACGCTGGACGACAGCGTGCTCGGCCTCGTGCGGCTGCTGGGCTACAGGCCCGCGCCCGGCATCGGCGGCGTGGCGCGCTTTGCGCTGGCGGTCAAGGGCACGGCACCGGTTACCGTTCCGGCCGGCCTGGCGCTGCAGGCGCAGCTGAAAGGCGCCGATGCGCCGGCCACGTTCGAGACGCAGGTGGCCGTCACCGCGGTGCCGGCGCTGTCGGCCTTCCACCTCTACCGGCCGCGGCGCGTGCCGGCCATCGCCAACGGCCAGCGGCAGTTCCAGCTGGCGGCCGGTACAGGCGATGGGCCGGCGCTGCGGGCCGGCGACCGGTTGCTGGTCGGCCTGCCCGTGGGGCCGGCTGCCAACGCGGCCTATACGCACACGCAGGTGCTGGAAGTGGAGCAGGCCTGGCAGGCCCACGGCGTGCAGCACGTGCAGACCAAGGGCAGCCTGCAGGCGCTGGACGACGCCCTGCCCGCGTTCGCCGTGTTCGGCGCCGCCAGCCGCCGCGCGCCGCCGCGCACGACCTCGGCAACGCAGCTGGTGGCGTGGAAGCTGGGTGCACCGGCCCGCCACGCCGGCCACGATGCGCCGGCCATGCGCGTGGTGGTCAGCGCCCAGGGGCGCGCCACGCAGCAGACCGTGGGCTTCCAGCGCATGCTCGACCGCACGCACACCGCCGACGTGCAGCCCGACCTGGCGCCGCGGCAGCTGCCGCTGGCGTCCGCAGCCACGGCCATCGTCGCCGGCACCACGGTGCTGGTGCAGGCCACGCTGCAAGGCGGCCGCAGCAGCGTGCAGCGCGTGCTGGCGCGCCAGGTGCAGCAGCTCGACAGCCGCACGCTGGACTGGGGTGGCCAGTCGGGTGCCAGCAGCGTGCTGACCCTCGACGCCGACCTGGCCATCACGGAAGACAGCACGGCCTACAACCGGGCCGACGTGCGCGAGATCACCGTGCACGCGGTGCAGGGCGCGGCCTTCAAGCTGCGCGCCGCGCCCGTGCCCACCAGCGCCACCAGTGGCCACCAGCTCGACTTCTACGGCAGCGCCGCCGACGCCGCCCACCTACAAGACCGCACCTTGCTGCTGCTGGAGCCCACGGGCCCGGCCAGCGCACGGGTGCAGCAGGTGCAGCGGGCCCCCAGCGGCGAGCCGCGCTTCACGCTGACGCTGGACCGCGCCTGCGCTTACGCGCTGTACCCGCACGAAGAACCCGGTGTCACCGTGCACGGCAACCTGGTGCAGGCCAGCGAAGGCCAGACGGTGCCCGACACCGTGCTGGGCGACGGCGACGGCCGCGCCAGCTTCGCCACCTATGCGCTGCCGAAGGCCCCGCTGACCTGGCTGCTCGCCCCCGAGGTGTCGCCGCCGCAGCGGCCCGAGCTGGAGCTGCGCGTCGACGGCCGGCTCTGGCAGCGCGTGGACAGCTTCTTCGAGAGCGGGCCGCTGGACACCGTCTACGTGGTGCGCGACGGCCCCGATGGCAAGAGCGTGGTGCAGTTCGGCGACGGCGTGCACGGCGCGCTCGTGCCCAGCGGGCGCGGCAACATCAGCGCCCGCTGGCGCACGGGCAGCGGCAGCCGCGGGCCGCTGCAAGCCGGTGCCAGCGTCTCGGCCAAGCCGCGCTTCACGGGCTTCGACAAGGCCTTCCTGCCCGAGCCCGTGATCGGCGGCGCCGCGCCCGAGCCGGCCAGCAGCGTGCGCATTGCCGCACCCGGCAGCCTGCAGAGCCTGGGCCGCATCGTCAGCCTGGCCGACTGCGAGACCGAGGCGCAGAGCCTGCCCGGTGTGCTGAAAGCGCGTGCGCGCTGGGACCTGGTGGACGGCGCGCCGCTGCTGGTGCTGACGGTGCTGACAGACGGCCTCGCCAGCGCCGACCGCAGCGCGCTCGACGCCGCGCTGCGCGCCGCCTTCGCCGCACGCGGGCCGGCGCAGTGCGCGCTGCGGCTGGAGCTGGGCAACCGGCGCTTCGTGCACTTGAGCCTGCGCATCGGCCACGACGCCCGCCTGCGCAGCGCCGACCTGCTGCCGGCCGTGCAGTTGGCCCTGGGTGCCGGCACCGACGCGGTGGCGCTGGACGACCCGCCCACCGGCGGCGTGTTCGACTGGCGCGCACGCCAGTTCGGGCAGGACGTGCATGGCTCGCAGTTGGTGGGCCGCGTGCAGCAGGTGCCGGGTGTGGCCTGGGTCGAACTGGTGCAGCTGGCGCAAGCCGGCCGTGCGCTGCGCCGCGGCAGCGACGCCACCGCGCTGGTGGCCACCGCCAGCGGCCTGCGCTGCCCCGCAGACAGCCTGCTGGCCTTGCACGCCGACGACCTGGCCGTGCAATGGATCGCCACCTCCGGAGCCGCGCCATGAACGTGCCCGACACCCCGCTGGCGCCGCGCCTGTTCGAGCGGCTGCCCGAGATCCTGCGCCTGCGCGACGCTGAGCAAGTGCCCCCGGGCCAGCTGCAGGCGCTGGTGGACGCCATCGACAGTGTCTTCAGCGCGCTGCGCGACCGGGTCGAGGCGCAATACGACGACCTCTTCATCGAGACCTGCGCACCCTGGGTCGTGCCCTACATCGCCGACCTCGTGGGCACCAGCCACCTGAAGGGCGACCCACGCACGCTGCGCGCCGACGTGGCGCGCACCGTGTACCACCGCCGCCGCAAGGGCACGCCGGGCGCGGTGGAGTCGCAGGTGCACGCGCTGTCGGGCTGGGCCGTGCACGCAGTGGAACTGCGCGACCGCCTGGGCTGGATGCAGCACCTGAACCACCTGCGGCCCGACCAGAGCGGCACACCGCCGTGGCAGACCGCGCCCGACGCCGACCCGCGCCACCCGGTGCGCGGCGGCACCGCGGCGCTGCGCGCGCCGGGCTGGCTGTCGCTGGTCGACGGCCCGTTCGACCCCTTCGCCCGCACGGCCGACCTGCGCCCGCCGCCGCTGCATGCCCCCGACGGTCCGGCCCGCGCCGCCCCCAACCTGCCGAACCTGGGCGTGTTCCTCTGGCGCCTGGCCGACTACCAGGTGCCGGTGGCCATGCCCGCGCGCCGCGAAGTGGTGCTGTCGCTGCTGCCCGGCAGCGCCCCGTTTGCCGTGCGCTTCGACCTGCACCCCTGCGGCGAGCCGATCCAGCTGTTCAACACGCACCGCTACCGCGCCGACGACGAGCCGCCCGACCTCGCCGACGCCGACGCCGTGCCACACCCGATGCCGCGCGCGCGGCTGACCACCGGCGCGCCGGCCGGCCGCCCCGAGGCCTACGTGCAGGTGCTGCCCTACACCGGCGCGCACCCGCCCCAGCCTGCCGACGACGCACCGGGCCTGGTGCTGCACGTGCCGGCTGAGCCTTTCGCGGGCACACCGTGGACCTTCCGCGGCGCCAACCTCTGCGCCTGGGAAAGCGGCCTCGTGCCGCCGCTGCGGCTGCACGAGATCGCCATCGACCCGGCCACCGGCCGCATGGTGGCGGGCGTTGGCGGCGCGCTGCCGGGCGACGCGGCCGAGCCGCTGGCCGACGGGCTGTGGGTCTCGGCCACGCATGGCTTCTCGGGTCCGGTGGGCGCGCAGCCCGTGCCGCCCCCGCCGCCGCCCGAGTTGCAGGCCGGCCCGGTGCTGCGCATCCACATCGCCGACGGGCCCGACGTGCTGGCCGCGGCACTCGCCGGCCTGGGCAGCCGCACCGAGCCGCTGCAGATCGAGATCGCCGACAGCGGCACGCACGTGCTCGACCCCGCCGCCATCGCCGGCATCGGCGTCGATGCGGGCGGTTTCCACCTGCGGCTGGCGATGCCGCTGTCCATCCGCGCCGTCGACGGTGCCAGCCCCACGGTGCGGCTGGTGCGCCCGCTGCGGCTGCGGCCGGCGGCCATCACCGCCGACCTGGCCCCGCAGGCGCAGGCCGAGGTACTGTTCCAGGGCCTGACGCTGACGCGCGCGCCGGGCTTCCCGGCCGGCGCTGCGCTGGTGGAACAGGCGGCGCTGAACCGCCTGGTCTTCGACGGCTGCACGCTCGACCCCGGCGGCGCACGCGTGCTCGACGGCAGCGCCACGGGCGGCCGCGCGCCGCTGTGGCCCGCGCTGGCGCTGGACGACGGCTACGGCCTGACCGACGCCGACGAAGCGCGCGACTTCGCGCAGGTGCCGGCCCTGGTGCTGCGCCGCTGCATCACGGGCGCACTGCCGGTCGGCCGGGGCTACACGCTGGCGCTGGAGGCCTGCATCGTGGATGCCGGCAGCGGCACCGACGCGGCCACGCCGCAGCTGGCGATCGGCATCGAGCCCGGCTGGGGGCCGCCGCTGGTGTTCGAGGGGCTCACCGTGTTCGGCCGCTGCCGCGTCGAGCGCGCGCGTGGCAGCGGCGGCATCTTCGTGCACGCACTGCAGGTACACGACAACCAGGACAGCCACGGCGCGCTGGCCGCACCGAACACCTCAGGCACGTCCGGCACGGCCGGCAGCTGCATCCGCCACAGCTGGCTCAGCGGCGTGGGCGACCGCCTGCCGCAGCACGTGGCCTGCCTGTTCGGCCAAGGTTCGGCGGGTCCGGCGTCGGCACCCGCGCTGCTGCGCTTCACGGCGCAGCAGTTCGGCGCGCCCGGCTACGCCCAGTTGGCCTGGAGCTGCGACGCCCGGCTGCGCGAAGCCGGCCCCGGCGACGACGAGATGGGTGCCTTCGGCTTCCTGCTGAACACGCACCGCTGGAAGAACATCGGCATCCGCCTGCGCGAATTCATGCCGCTGGCGCGGCGCGCGCTGCTGGTGCCTGTCACGTGACGAATCCACCAACGAAGGTGCAGCCATGAAGGGCGACTTCTCGACATTCCCGTTCGACCGCGACGGCCCCTGGAGCGGCGTTCTGCACCAGCAGGGCCGCGTGCTGCTGGACCAGGACTGGAACGCCAAGGCGCAGATCGACGCCCGATGGCAGGCCCGCGCCGCCGCCGACGCCTTCGGCCTGCACGTGCTGGCCGTGCCGCAGGCCGCGCCGGCGGCGTTCCAGGTGCTGGCCGCCCAGGTCGACGGCGACCACGTGCAGCTCACACTGGGCGCCGGCCACGCCTGGGCCAGCGGCCTGCTGCTGTCGCAGCCGGCCACCACCACGCTGCACGCGCACTACCTGGCCCCGCCGCTGGCGCCGGCCACCACCACCGCCAGCATCGTGGCCGGCACGCGTGACGCGGTGCTGCTGGAGCTGTGGGAAGACACGGTCAGCGCCTTCCAGGCCACCGAGCTGCTGGAACCCGCACTCGGCGGCCCCGACACCACCACGCGCACGCGTGCCTTCGCCAGCGCGCGGCTGCTGCGCCTGGGCGCCGACGACGACTGCAGCGCGGTGGCCGCGCTGCCCGAGCCCGCGCCCGGCCGCCTGACGGTGTCGCCCGTGCCGACGCTGGTGGTGGGCGGCGACTGCCCGCTGGAGGCCGGCGGCGGCTACACCGGGCTCGAACACTTCCTGTACCGCATCGAGATCGCCGAGCCCGACCCCGGCGCGCCCGGGCAGGCCCGCTTCAAGTGGAGCCAGTTCAACGGCGGCCTGGTCGGCCGCGGCAGCTTCACGCCCGGCGCGCTGCCGGCCACCGGCACGGTGGACATCACGGCCAACATGCAGGCCATCGCGTTCAGCGGGCTGGCGCAGTTCCACCTGGAGGCGCTGCAGTTCGACGCCGCACTCGGCGCCTGGCGCGTGGCCTGCACGGCCGACGCCAGCCCGGCCGGCGACGGCCAGCTGGCGCTTGCGAACCTGCAGGGCGCGTGGCCCGCCGCGGCGCCGGCGACCGCGTTCTTCCGGCTGTGGAACGGCATCGCGCGCGTCGCCGACTTCCCCGACGGCGCCCCGGTGCCGCTGCACGCGGGCATCCAGCTCGCGTTCGAGCCCGACACCGGCGGCAACTACCGGCCGGGTGACTTCTGGGCCTTCCCGGTGCGTGCGGCCGGCGCCAGCTTCGCCCAGCCGCCCTGGCCGACCGACGCGCCGCCACAGGGCCCGGCGCTCCGGCGCGTGGCGCTGGCCGAGATCACGTGGAACGCGGCGCGCGCGGTGCGCTTCGAAGACGGCGACATCGAGGACTGCCGCCGCCCCTTCCGGCCGCTCACCAACCAGAAGATCTGCTGCACCTTCAACGTCGGCGACGGCCGCACCAGCTTCGGCGACTTCAACCGCATCGAGGACGCCGTGCGCCACCTGCCGGCCGCTGGCGGCGAGATCTGCCTGCTGCCCGGCCTGCACACCACCAACACCGTGCTGCGCGGCCGCCAGCACGTCACCGTGCACGGCTGCGGCGTGCAGTCCAAGGTGGTGCCGCGCGACGACGGCGCCTCGCGCCCGATCTTCCTGGTGCAGGACTGCAGCGACATCCAGCTGCTGCACATGGACCTGGCCACGCTGGAAGGCAGCGCCGTGGTGGTGGAAGGCAGCAAGCCGGGTGCTGCGCGCGACATCGAGATCGCCCACCACCGCATGCTGGCCGCCGGCAACGCCGTGCGTGCGCGAAACGTGGCAGGGCTGCACGTGCACCACAACCGCATCCGCATGCTCGACCGGGCCGGCGGCGGCGTCGGCATCTACCTGGCCGGCGACGACAGCCTGATCGAGCGCAACGACATCCGGCTGCAGCCGCACCGCGAGACGCCGCCCATCGACCAGCCCGACCGCCCCGATCCCGTCGACCCCACCGACCCCTGTGCCACGCTCGACCTGGTGCTGGCGCACCCGCGGCGGCTCGTGGCCTACATCGACCAGGTCTGGGCCGTGGCGCTGCCGCTGCTGCGCGGGGCGGCCGCCACGGCGCCGCCCGACCGCGCGCTGGGCGGCATCCAGATCGGCGGCGGCAGCGAGCGCGTGCGCGTGCTGGAGAACACGGTGGTCGGCGGCGCCGGCAACGGCATCACGCTGGGCGCGCTGGCGGCGCCGGTGGACGACGGCGACGACCCGCCGCCGGTGTTCAGCTTCGAGATCACCGACCGCGACGCCAAGCTGCTGGGCACCGTGTTCGGCCCCGACGGCAAGCCGCTGGCCGGCGTGCAGATCACGCTGACGCCGCTGAGCGGCGGCATCACGCGCCCGCCGCAGGTCAGCAATGCGCAGGGTGAGTTCGGCTTCGGGCTCACGGCCGGCGTGTACCGCGTCGACGAAGGCGCGGCGGGCCTGCGCATCGCCGGCATCGACGCGCAGCGCCGCGACAACGGCGTCTGGACACTGACGGTGAAGCTCGAGGACGAGCCCGCGCCGGCCGAGGCCGACGACGGCTTCCTCTACACGATCGCGATCGAGCGCAACCACGTCGGCGGCATGGGGCTGTCGGGCATTGGTGTGCCGCCCTCGGTGCCCGCCACGGCGGGCGCACCGACCACGGCCACACGGCCGAACACGAACGTGCGCGCGGTCGACGCCGCCCGCGCGCTGCTGGGCTGCCCGGTGGTGGGCCTGGTGGTGCGCCACAACGTGCTGCAGGGCAACCTGCGCCGCCCCTTCGACAGCGCGCTGCGCCAGGAGGTGCTGGTGCGCGGCGTCGGCGGCATCTCGCTGGGGCTGGTGGACGACGCGCTGATCGCCGGCAACCGCATCGAAGGCAACGGTCGCTCGGCGCTCGACCCGGCCTGCGGCATCTTCGTGCAGTACGGCGAAGACGTCGACATCCACCACAACCAGGTGCTGGACCACGGCATCGTGCCCGCCACCAGCCGCGAGGCGCTGGTGCCCGGCCAGCGCGGCGGCATCGTGCTGGGGCTGGTCACCAGCTTCGGCAACCTGGCCACGCTGCAGGGCGGCACCGCCACCACCGGCGCGCGGCCGGCGGCGCGCGTGATGGACAACACCGTGAGCCAGCCCGTGGGCTGTGCGCTGCGGGCCGCCGCGATGGGCCCGCTGATGGTGAACGACAACCACTTCGCCAGCGGCTTCGCTGGCGCCACGGCCTTCGAACGCGCGGCGGGCACGGTGTTCGTGTTCAACCTGGCCGGCGTGCAGGAGGCGGGCGCCGGCCAGGACCTGAAGCGCCCCGGCAGCAGCGCGGTGGGGGGCAGCGACGTGGCGGCCCCGGCGCCAGCACCGGCACCGGCGGCGTCCACCGGCAACCTGGGCATGAACCAGCGCGCCCGCGTGCAGCCGGTGGCCGTGGCCGTGGCGCGGCCCGCCGCCGCGCAGACGCTGCTGCCGCTGGGCATGACGATGTTCAACCACAACCAGTCGCAGACCGGCCCCGCCAACGCGGCAACGGCCTGCCATCTGGTCTATTCGCTCGACGACGTGGCCTACCAGGACAACCAGTCGGTGAGCCAGCAGGCCACGCCGGTGTTCGCCAACGCACTGGTGGCCGGCACCACGCTGCGCGCCACCGGCAACCGGCTGCGCGAGGCGCACCGGTCGTCGCTGATGTCTCTGTTCACGCTGGCCGTGCGTGCCAACAACACCTCGTTCAACCAGGGCGACCACTGCATCATCGCCACCGACCAGAACCCGGGCATGCCCGAGATCCAGGCCGGCAACCAGGTGCTGTTCCCGTCGTCGCTGTGCGCGCGCGTCAACATGACGACGGCGCTGCTGTTCAAACCGCTGGAGTGACGCCATGCGCATCCTGAACCAGGGCGCCGACAGCGCCAAGAACGACACCCAGGAACTGGTGGAAGGCCTGCAGGCCGAACGCAGCCGGCTGGTCGGCGAGACCCGCGACTTCCAGCTCGCGGCGCGGCTGCTGCTGCAGGCCGAAGGCCGGCGCCTGGCCTGGCGCGACCCGGGCGATGTCCGCCTCGCGGCACTGGCCAGCGCCGAGCGCACGCTGCGCGAACGCGTGGCAGTGCTCGACACCGAGCTCGAGGTAGCCGCCATCCGCGTGCCGCCGGTGGCGAAGACCGAGGCGCTGGTGCACGGCCGCGTCACCGACGACACCGCGCGCGCCGCCGGCCGGGTCAGCGTGACGCTGCTGCGCGCCGACGGCAGCGCCGTGCCCGGCGTGGCGCCGGTGGCGGTGGACGACGCGGGCTACTACGCCTTCGTGCTGGACGCGGCCACCAAGGCACAGCTGGGTGCCGACGAAAAACTCAGCGTCGCCGTGCAGCGCGGCGACGCCAGCGTGGTGCCGTCCAAGACCGCCGGCTTCACGCTGGCCAGCGGCGCGGTGGCGGTGAAGGACGTGGCTCTGAGCGACAACGAACTGCAGACGCTGCAGCTGCGCACCAAGGTCGCAGCGCCGGTGGCGGCGGCCACGACACGGGCCACTGGCACGCCCACCAAGGTGGGCAAGGTAGGCACGGCCGGATCTGCCAAGGCGGGCAAGGCTGGCAAGAAGCCCGCCCGCTGAGCGCAAAACGCAAACACGACTCCGACGGCAAGCATCATGGCCCGCCCGCACACCCACGCGCCGGCCCCGGCCGCCGCACCAGCCCCCAGGCGCGCCGCTGCGGCGGCGCCGAGCCAGGCCATGCGCCCGGACGCAGGCCGCCTGCGCTGCGCCTGCGGCGGCAGCTGCCCGCGCTGCGCGCAGCAGGCCGTGGCCGCCGCGCCGCACGCGCTGGCCGCCATGGCCGGGCAGCCGCTGGACGCCGGCACGCAGCGCTGGATGGAAGCGCGCTTCGGCCGCAGCTTCGGCCACGTGCGCGTGCACCACGACGCCGCGGCGCAGGCCGCGACCACGGCCATGTCCGCACGGGCCTTCGCGCTGGGCGACCACCTCGCGTTCGCGCCGGGGCAGTTCCAGCCCGGCAGCAGCGCGGGCCGGCGCCTGATCGCGCACGAACTCGCGCACACGCTGCAGCAAGGCCGGGGCGGGCCCGTGCACGGCGGCGGCGAGCGCGCGGCCGATGCCGCCGCCGCCGCCGTGGTGGCCGGCCGGCCCGTGCCGGCGCAGCCTGGCCACGCTGCCGTGGTGCAGCGCGACGGCCCCGCGCTGGACCTGGGGCCGTCGCGCAGCCCGTTCCGCTTCGACCCGTCGCTGTTCCGCACCGCCCGGCCGCCGGTCGAGCCCTACGGCATCGACGAAGTGCTGCCCGGCAGCGACGACAACGAGCGCATCGTGCGGATCAGCACCGGCCAGCGCTACCGCGTGCGCCGCCGCCAGTGGGTGACGACCGAGCGCGGCAGCCGCCCGCGTCGCTCGCCCCGCGCCGATGCCGGCATCGACACCAGCGAGGTCTGGATGACGGTGGAGTGGTGCGAAGGCGCTTCTGAGGGCAGCGTGCGCCTGGCTGCCGACGCGCCCGAACAGGTGCTGCGCGCCATCGGCGCCGCGGCGCTGTCGGGCGGCGACATCGCCGGCGCGGTGGCGGGCATGTCGCTGACACCGACGCTGGAAGCCAGGGTGCAGATCGGCACCGTCAACATCCGGCTCACCGCGGAAGCGACGGTGGACACCGAGGGGCGCGTCACGGGCGCCGAAGGCCGCATCGGCACCGACTTCAACACGCCGGCCGGGCGTGTCGGCGTGGGCCTGCGCGGCCGCGGCGAAGACCTGGCCAGCCCGGGCGGCGGCAGCGGCAGCATCGGGCTCGAGCTGAGCTTCACGCCCGGCGGCCGCAACACCGCCCCCGACTGCGACCGCGTCACCGAGCACGTCACCCGCCACACCGCCTACGACTGCGACGAGCTCATCACCGTGCCCGAGTCGCGCCGCGAGGTCACCGAACGCGTGCCGCAGACCGACCGCCGCACGCACTACCTGGTCTACCCGTACTGGTCGTCGCGCATCGACCGCCGCCGCAGCGCGGCCGAGCAGGCGGCCATCACCGCGGCGCTGGGCGACGGCTTCGCGGTGGCCAGCGTGCGCGGCTTCGCATCGCCCGAGGGCTCGCGCGCCGCCGCGGGCCGGTTCGAAGGCAACGATGCGCTGTCCACCGCGCGCGCGCAGAGCGCGCTGGACTGGCTGCGCACGCAATGCGGCGAGCGCGGCGCGGCCTGCCTGCCGCCCGACGTGGCCGCCGTCGGCGCCGGCGAGCGCCACACGCTCACCGAACCCGCCGCCGACGGCAGTGGCAGCGTGGAAGTGGAAGGCGAGCGCCAGGCCACGCACGCCGCCGACGCGTTTGCCACCGACCCCGACGACGCCGCGCAGCGCACGCCCGACGTGGAAGCCGCGCTGGCCCGCGCACGCACGCCGGGCGAGCGCGCCGCCGTCGTCTACCCGCAGCTGCGCCGCGTGGAGGTGGTGCTGACGCGCACACGCGACGTGGAACGCCAGCGCACCATCGTCACGCCCGAGCGCACCGACACGGCGTTCGTGGAAGGCGGCTGCCCGGCGCGCCTGCGCGACGCGGCGTTCCCGTCGGCGCGCCGGCTCTGAGGCCCTGGCCGGCGACGCTACTTGCGCCGCGCGTGCCGCACACCCGGCACGCGCGCAATGTGCGCCAGCGCCTGCGCCAGCCGCGCCGCGTCGGGCGCTTCCACCGTGAAGGTCATCCACGCCGTGCCGCCCTGGCGGTCCTTCACGCTCTGCGTGTTGACGCCGGTGACGTTGAGCTTCTCCTTGGCGAAGACCTCGGAGATGTCGCGCAGCAGGCCCTGGCGGTCGGCGGCCTCGATCAGCACGTCCAGCGGGTACACCGCGTCCTGCGTGCGGCCCCACTCGACCTCGATCACGCGATCGGGGCTGCGCGCCTGCAGGTGGCGGAAGTTGCTGCAGTCGCGGCGGTGGATCGCCACGCCCTTGCCGCGCGTGACGTAGCCGCCGATGGCGTCGGGCGGCGCCGGCCGGCAGCAGCGCGGCAGCGTCGTCAGCAGCGACTCCACGCCCACCACCAGCACGCCGCCCTTGCCGCTGTCGGCACGCGCGCGGCTGAGGTGGATCTCGGGCTCGGCCGCGGCATCGGGTTCGGCCGGGCGCAACAGGTTCTCGATGTTGCGCAGCGAGAACTCGTCCTTGCCCACCACCTCGAACAGCGCGTCGGCGGTCTTGAAGCCCAGCTGCTCGGCCAGCGTCTCCAGCTTCACCGCGGTGCGGCCTTCGCGCTGCAGCGTCTTCTCCACCAGCTCGCGGCCGCGCGCGATGGTCAGGCCCTGCGCCTGCGCGTTGAACCACGCGCGCACCTTGCTGCGCGAGCGCGGGCTCTTCAGGTAGCCCAGCTCGGGGTTGAGCCAGTCCATCGACGGCCCGCCCTCCTTCACGCTGACGACCTCGACCGTCTGCCCCGACTGCAGCGCGGTGTTCAGCGGCACCATCGCACCGTCGACACGCGCGCCGCGGCAGCGGTGGCCCAGGTCGGTGTGCAGCGCGTAGGCGAAGTCCACCGGCGTGCCGCCCAGCGGCAGGTCGATGATGGTGGCCTGCGGCGTGAAGACGTAGATGCGGTCGCCGGTATCGACCTGCTGCACCGGGGCCGCGACCGAGGCCGGCGTGGCGCTCTGCGCAAAGTCGCGCTCCCAGGCCAGCAGCTCGCGCAGCACCGCCTTGCGTGCCTCGGCGATGCGTTCCTCGAAGTCGGCGGCACCGGAGCCGCTGCCGGCCTTCAGGCCGCTCAGGCCGGCGTAGCCGCGCGCGCCGGCTTCCTTGTACATCCAGTGCGCCGCCACGCCGTGCTCGGCATGCTCGTGCATGGCGTGGGTGCGGATCTGCACCTCGATCGGCCGGCCGTCGTCGCCGCGCACCACGGTGTGCAGGCTCTGGTAGCCGTTGGGCTTGGGCCGCGCGATGTAGTCGTCGAACTCGCCGTCCACCGGCCGGAAGGCTTCGTGCACGCGTGCCAGCACGGCGTAGCAGGCCGGCACGTCGTCCACCACCACGCGCAGCGCGCGCACGTCGAGCACCTGGCTGAAGTCGAGCTGCTTGCCCTGCATCTTCTTCCAGATGCTGTGCAGGTGCTTGGGCCGGCCCTGCACGTCGGCCGCGATGCCGGCATCGGCCAGCCGCTGCGCCAGCTGCGCGCGCACGGCCTCGATGCCGGCTTCGCGCTCGGTGCGCTTCTCGTCGAGCAGCCGCGCGATGCGCTTGTAGTCGTCGGGCTGCAGGAAGCGGAAGGACAGGTCTTCCATCTCCCACTTGATCTGCCAGATGCCCAGCCGGTTGGCCAGTGGCGCGAACACCTGGGCCGATTCCTCGGCCAGCGGGCGCGGGCACGGCTGCTTGCTGGCCGCGAACCAGCGCAGCGTCTGCAGCCGCGAGGCCAGGCGCAGCAGCACCACGCGCAGGTCGCGGCTGAAGGCCAGCAGCATCTTGCGCACGCGCTCGGTCTGCTCGGCGCGCTGGGCGGGCCCGAGCTGCGCCGCGCGTGCGGCGCGCTGGATCTGCACCAGCTTGCGCGTGTAGGTGACGAGGCTGCCGTACGACGGCCCGAAGGCCTTGGCCACGACTTCTTCCGGGCGCTGCAGGTAGTCGCCGGCGTAGACCAGGTAGGCGGCCGCGCGCATGGTCGGCGCGGCGCCGATGGCCTGCAGCACGGCGGCCACGCCGTCGGCGTGGGCCAGCGCGTCCTCGCCGGTGTCCAGCAGCTGGCCTGCCAGCAGCGGCTCGGCGAAGGCGCGTGCACGGGCCAGCGCGCTGGCGCCGTCCTCGCCGCCCGCCGGTGCGGTGTCCAGCGCTTCCTGGTCGGCCAGCTGCACGATCGCCGCGGCCTGGGCGCCAAGCGCGGTCGTCTTCATGGCGCGCTCACCACCGGGTCACGGGCCCAGCAGGAAGCAGCGCACGGCCGCGCGCTGCTCGGGCTGCACCAGCATCGGCGCGTGGCCGACGCCCGCGAACTCCACCAGCTGTGCACGCGGACCGCGCTGCGTCATGGCCTGGGCGGTCTCGGGCGACAGCAGGTCGGACTCGGCGCCGCGCAGCAGCAGCGTCGGGCAGGTCAGGCGGTCGTAGCTCTGCCACAGCATGGCCTCACCGGCGGCGGCGATCTCGGGCGTGATGGCGCGGAACGGCACGGCGATCGCCGGGTCGTAGTGCGGCTTGAAGCCCGGGGTGCCGTCGGGCCCGGTATCGGGCAGCAGCTGCGGGCGCGTCAGTTCCAGCCACTGTTCGCGCGTGTGGGGGCCGAAGCCCTGCGAGATGGCCCACAGCGCGTCGGCCGCGGCGTCCAGCGTCGGCCAGTGCGCCGGCTGGCCCAGGTAGGTGCCGATGCGCTGCAAGGCCGCGGCCTGGATGGTGGGGCCGACGTCGTTCAGCACCAGCCGGCGCACCGGGTTCTGCGCCAAGCCGGGCAGGCTGGCCAGGCCCAACCCGATCAGCCCGCCCATCGAGGTGCCGACCCAGTCCACCTGGCCGGCGCCCAGGCGCGCCAGCAGCGTCACCATGTCGCCCACGTAGGCGGGGATGGCGTAGCCCATCGGGTCGGCCAGGCGGTCGCTGCGGCCGCGGCCCACCACGTCGGGGCAGACCACGCGGTAGCTGTCGCAGAGGTCGCGCGCCAGCGTGTCGAAGTCGCGGCCCTGGCGCGACAGGCCGTGCACGCACACCAGCACACGCGGGTTGGCCGGGTCGCCCCATTCCCAGTACGCCATGCGGTGCAGGCCGCGCGAATCCAGGCAGGGCACGTGGTGCAGGCGGGGCTGGGTCATGGTGTTGTTGGCGTGCTGCAAGCGGGCGCGTTCGATAATCCGGGCATCCTAACCAACCCGCACGAGCACCCCATGCTGCAAGGAAAGACTGCCCTCGTCACCGGCTCCACCAGCGGCATCGGCCTGGGCATGGCGCTGACGCTGGCCCGCAACGGCGCCAAGGTCATGCTCAACGGCTTCGGCGACGTCGACGGCGCCGTGGCGCAGGTGAAGGCGCTCGGCGGCGCGGTGGCCTACCACGGCGCCGACATGCGCGACCCGGCGCAGATCGAGGCCATGGTGCGCGCGTGCAGCGACCAGCTGGGCGGGCCCGACATCCTGATCAACAACGCCGGCATCCAGCACGTGGCCCAGGTCGAGGACTTTCCCGTGGAACGCTGGGACGCCATCATCGCCATCAACCTCAGCTCGGCCTTCCACGCGATGCGCGTGGCGCTGCCGGGCATGAAGGCGCGCGGCTGGGGCCGGGTGATCAACATCGCATCCGCGCACGGCTTGGTGGCCTCGGCCGGCAAGAGCGCCTACGTCGCGGCCAAGCACGGCATCGTCGGCCTGACGAAAGCAGCGGCGCTGGAATGCGCCACCAGCGGCGTCACCGTGAACGCCATCTGCCCCGGCTGGGTGCTGACGCCGCTGGTGCAGAAGCAGATCGACGACCGCGCCGCGGCCGGCGGCATCAGCGTCGAGCAGGCCCAGCGCAACCTGCTGGCCGAGAAGGAACCGTCGCTGCGCTTCACCACGCCCGAGCAGCTGGCCGAGCTGGCGGTCTTCATGTGCTCGCCCGCCGGCGACAACGTGCTCGGCGTCGCCTGGAACATGGACGGGGGCTGGTTGGCGCAGTAGGCCCCCCCGTAGCGCGGCGTCCGCTTGGTGGGCCTTACTTGGCCGACATTTGAATGCTGCCGCTGACCGACGCGGTGACGTTGGCCTTGCCGGCCTCCACCGGCAGCGCTTCGTCGGCCGACGCGGCGCGGCTGGCCTGCATGCGGTACATCGGCTGGCCACTCGGGGGTTCGTTGCTCTGCACCGAGACCTCGCGGATGCTGTAGCCGCCGAAGCCGAAGTTGCGGCTGACGGCTTCGGCCTTGGCGCGGAAGCGGTCGATGGCCTGCGCGGTGACATCGGCGTCGACCTTCTCGCGCGCCTCGCGCGAGAGCGCGAACTGCACGCGGGCGATGGTCATCGTCTGCACGCGGCCGGTGAGCTGCGCGATGCCGGCGATGTCGCGGCCTTCCACCAGCACCTCGGCGCTGCCCTGCCAGCCATTGATGCCGCCCTTGGGCGCGTAGCGCGGATAGAGCGCGAAGTTGCCGGTCTGCACGTCGATCTGCCCAGGCTTGGCCACCTTGCGCAGCTCGGCCAGCGCCGCGTCGACCGCCTGCTTCAGCTGGTTCTGCACCGCGTTGGCATCGGTGCCCTCGCGGCTGGTGGAGAACGTCAGCTGCAGCAGGTCCTTCGTCACCTCCACGGTGGCACTGGCGGTCAGGCTGACCACGTTCTGCGGCGGCGGCAGGCTCTGGGCCTGCGCCGGGGCGGCCAGCGCCATCCAGGCGGTCAGGAAGGCGGGCACGGAAGATTGCATGGGGATGTCCTTTTTGGGCAAAAACACGGATGCTCACCTGCAGCGCGTGACAAGGCACACACGTTGACCGGGAACAGCGCCTCGCGCGCCGAAAGACTTGTAACAGATGGTCAGGCTGTCTGTGGGGTCAGCGGAAAGCGGCCGAAAGGCACCCCACAATGCGGCTGTTACAAATAGGGAGCCCGCCATGAACACGCCTGCCAACGCACGTGCCGACCGCATCGTCGTCGTCGACGACGACGCGCGCATCCGCGACCTGCTGCGCCGCTACCTGTCGCAGGAAGGCTTCGAGGTGCTGCTCGCCGAAGACGCCAAGGCGCTGAACCGCGTGCTCACGCGCGACACGGTCGACCTGATCGTGCTCGACCTGATGCTGCCGGGCGAAGACGGCCTGTCGATCTGCCGCCGCCTGCGCGCGGCCAACGACATCACGCCCATCATCATGCTGACGGCCAAGGTGGAAGACGTGGACCGCATCGTCGGCCTGGAAGTCGGTGCCGACGACTATCTCCCCAAGCCCTTCAACCCGCGCGAGCTGCTGGCGCGCATCCACGCGGTGCTGCGCCGCCGCCCGTCGCCAGAGGCCCCGGGCGCGCCGAGCAAGGAGCCGCAGGTCGTGACCTTCGGGCCGTTCGAGTTCGACCTGTCGCTGCGCCGCCTGTCGAAGAACGGCGAGCAGATCGCGCTGACCACCGGCGAATTCAGCATGCTGAAGGCGCTGGTGCGCCACCCGCGCCAGCCGCTGAGCCGCGACAAGCTGGCGCAGCTGGCCCGCGGCCGCGAGTTCGAGCCCTTCGACCGCAGCCTCGACGTGCAGATCAGCCGCCTGCGCAAGATGCTGGAGCCCGACCCCGCGCAGCCGCGCTACATCCAGACCGTCTGGGGCGTGGGCTACGTCTTCGTGCCGGACGGCGCCAGCTGATGCCCGGGCCCGCTGCTGCGGCATGATCCGGGTCCATGTCGCGAAAGACACTCGCCCTCAGCCTTTTCTGGCGCACCTTCTGCCTGCTGGCCATCCTGCTGGCGGGCGGCATCTTTGCCTGGGTGCAGACCCTGCGTGCGCTGGAATTCGAGCCGCGCGCGGTGCAGCAGGCGGCGCAGATCGCGGGCCTGGTGAACCTGTCGCGCGCGTCGCTGAAGCAGGCCGACGGCATCAACCGCGTCGCGCTGGTCAAGACGATGGGCGCGCAGGAGGTCATCCGCGTCACGCCGCGCGAGCCGGGTGACCGCGCCGAGCCCTTCGAGGTCGACCGCTTCACGCGCCGCGTCAGCCGCGAACTGCGCGCAGCACTCGGGCCCGACGCCGTGGTGGCGGCCAGCGTCAACGGCCAGCCGGGGCTCTGGGTGGGCTTCTCGATCGAGAACGACACCTACTGGCTGCAGGCCGAGGCCACGCACACCAGCCCGCTCACCAGCGGCACCTGGTTCGTGTGGATCGGCATCGCGGTGCTGGCCACGCTGCTGGGCTCGGCGGCGATCGCGCGGCTGATCAACCGGCCGCTGAAGCAGCTGAGCTTCGCCGCCAGCCGCATCCGCGAAGGCGATCTCGACTCGCGGCTGGACGAAAACACGCTGACCAGCGAGATCCGCGAGGTCAACATGGGCTTCAACCGCATGGCGCGCGAGCTGGCGCGGGTGGAGGAAGACCGCGCGGTGATGCTGGCCGGCATCAGCCACGACCTGCGCACGCCGCTGGCGCGCCTGCGGCTCGAGACCGAGATGAGCGTCTATGACGAAGAGGCCAAGCGCAACATGGCGATGGACATCGACCAGCTCGACGCCATCATCGACAAGTTCATGGACTACGCGCGCCCCGGCGAGACGCAGCTGCGCCCGGTGCACGTGTCGCAGCTGATCGACCGCGAGGCCGCGGGCTTCCGCGACCCGACGCAGATCCGCATCACCAGCCGCGTCGCCATCGACCTGAAGGTGATGGCCGACGACACCGAGCTCGGGCGCGTCTTCAGCAACCTGTTCGAGAACGCGCGCCGCTACGGCCGCGGCACCTACACCGGCGTGGCCGAGGTGTCGGTGAGCTACGTGCGCGCCGGCCCCTGGGTCATCATCACCGTGCGCGATCAGGGCCCGGGCGTGCCGCCCGAGAAGCTGTCGCAGCTGACCACGCCCTTCTTCCGCGGCGACGCCGCGCGCACCGCCGCCACTGGTGCCGGCCTGGGCCTGGCCATCGTCGAGAAGGCGATGCAGCGCATGGGCGGCAGCCTGGAACTCGCCAACGCGCCCGACGGCGGGCTGATGGCCCACATCCGACTCAAGCGGGCGCCTTAGAACACCGCATGCTCGCCGCGCTCCAGCGTGGCGGTGCCGCGCAGCAGCGCAGCGTGGTAGTCCTGCAGCGTGTGGGTGCCGGTGGACGGCGTCGCGTCGGCGTCGTAGCGGCCGGTGGCCGGGTCCAGCACCAGCATCGATTCGGTGGCGTAGTAGCGGCCGATGCGCGCCAGCTCGGCCTTGGCCGCCGCGGCCGGCAGCACCCGGCCCAGCAGGGCCAGCACAGCCACGATGGTGTCCAGCAGCGCCACCGGCACCTGCTTGAAGCGCGGCGGCCGGCCCAGCAGCGCAAAGAGCTGCGTGCCCTGCTCGCGCGGCGTCATCGCCGGGCCGGGGCCGCCGATGGGCAGCACGCGGTCGTGGCGCGCGGGGTCGTCGATGCAGCCGGCGATGTAGTCGGCCAGGTCGTCGTCGCTGATGGGCTTGCAGGCCGTCAGCGTGCCGTCGCCGAACACGAGGAAGGGCTTGCCGCGCCGCACGCGGTCGACCTGCCCCGAGAGCGACTTGAAGAACGCGGTGGGCCGCACGATGGAATAGCGCAGGCCCGATGCGATCAGTGCCTGCTCGAAGGCCAGCTTCGCCCGCTGGAAGGCCAGCAGCGGCTTTTGCACGCAGATGGCCGACAGCAGCACCATGTGGCGCACGCCCGCGGCGCGTGCGGCCTGCAAGGCCCGCAGGTGCGCGGCATGGTCGATGGCCCAGGCGTCGGCCGGCGCGCCGGTGCGAGAAGCGAGGCACGACACCAGCACATCGAAGCGCTCGCCGCAGAAGGCGTCGCGCGCCAGCGAGGCGGCATCGGTGACGTCGCCGGTGCGCAGCGTGGCGCCGGGGAATTGCGCGGCGCGGTCCCCTGCCCCGGGCCGCACGAAGCACACCACCTCGTGGCCGCGGCGCAGCAGGGCCCGCACCGTGGCGCGGCCGATGGTGCCGGTGGCGCCCAGCACCAGCACGCGCTGCGGGGTCGGCGAGGTGGCTGCGACGGGTGGCGGGGTGACGGAGACGACGGTCGCGGTGGGCATGGCCGCGATCTTAGTCAGGCCGGCCCGCGCACCGCCTGCTGCGGCGTGTAGTCGGGGCCGGCGGCGATGCGCGCGAAGTACGACTGGTGCGCGTCGCTGCCGGCGGGCCACAGCGCCAGGAAGCGGCGTTGCTGCTCGGCGCCGTCGAGCTCGACCGCCACCGCGTCCACGTGCACGGCGCCGCGCGCACCGACCGCCTGCACGCCGAAGCGGCGCAGGCCGCCGTCGACCGGCCGCACGCCGATGCGTGTCAGCAGCCCGGCGCGGTCGCCCGCGAAGTTCGGCATGCCGGTGGCGCCGTTGTTCAGCACCCAGGCCGGCGCCGCGGCGCCACGCTGCAGGGCCTGGAACACCGGCAGGCAGGTGTGGCTGCAAGCGAATGCGTCCACCCGGGCCTGGTCGAACCAGCCGCGCACGGTGTCGCGGTGGGCGGCGTCCTGCAGATGTTCCTGCGCAAAGCCCCAGCCGGCCAGCGACGTGGCATCGCCATGCACGATGCCCACCTGCAGCCCGCCCACCTCGGCGCGCAGCCACATCGGCAGCGCGCCGAGCGCCGCACGCTGCGCCGGCGTGGTGGCCTGGCGCAGCCGGCGCAGGATGCGGTTCGAGCGGTCGACCACGCCGTCGCCCACCCAGTCGGGGTAGGCGCAGCCGCAGCCGGCGTCGTCGTCGCCGGGTTCGGTCGACAGTTCGGTCTCGACGTTGCCGCGCAGCGCGGTGTGCTGCAGCACGGCCTGCTGCACACGGTCGAAGGTGGCCGGGTCGGCGTCGAACCAGTGGAAGTCGCCGTTGAACACCAGGCGCTTCGGGCCCTGTTCGCGCTCGAACAAGGCCAGCACCTGCTGCAGCGCCAGTTCATTGCCGTACAGGCCGCCCACCACGTACAGCACCTCCAGCCCGCCCAACCCGGGCGACGGCGGGCCGGCCAGCTGCGCCGGCGGGTAGCGGTAGTGCAGCGGGCAGGTGCGACCGGGGGTGGAAACAGCGGCGTCGTTCATCGCGTGGCTGCGGCCTGGGCCGCGGAAGTGGGGACCGCCCCGCCGCGGCGTGCGGCGTCGGCAGCAGGTGGATGGGTGGCCATGTTGGAAGGCACGGCATACAAGGCTTCTAGCAGCGCCGCGTCCACGGCGCCCACAGGCAGGTCCCAGACGATGCGGCCGTGCGCCAGGCCCAGCACGCGGTCGGCCAGCACCGGCAGCAGGGCCTGCTGGTGCAGCACCGACACCAGCGTGCCGCCGGCCGCGGCCTGCAGCAGCGCGCGGCAGGCCCCCAGCGTGGCCGCGGGGTCCAGCGCTGCGGTCGGCTCGTCGGCCAGCACCAGCGGCGCGCGCTGCAGTTGCAGCCGCGCCAGCAGCAGCTTCTGGCGCTCGCCGCCCGAGAGCCGGTCGGCCCGCGTGTCGGCCAAGGCCAGCAGGCCCAGCGCCTGCAGCGCCGCATCGGCCTCGGCACGCAGCGCGGGCGGAAACAGCCGCAGCCAGCTGCGCCAGGCCGGCAGCGCATCGGCCCGGGCCAGCGCGCCGATCAGCACGTTGTCGCGTGCGCTCAGCCGCGGCACCGGGTGCAGGCCCTGTAGCACCTGGCCGGTCTGCGCCCGCAGCGCCCGCCACTGCGCGCGTGTCATCGTGCCGCGCTGCGCCGGGCCGATGGCGCGGCCCAGCACCTGCACCTGGCCGGCCGTGGGCACCACGCTGCCGGCCAGCACGCGCAGCAGCGTGCTCTTGCCGGCGCCATTGGCACCCACCAGCGCCACGCGCTCGCCGGCGGCCACCTCCAGCTGCGGCACCTGCAGCAGCGTGCGGTCGCCGGCCGCCACGACCAGATCGCGCAGGGCAATGACCGGTGCCGTCACAGCAGCGCCTGCCGGATGCGCCGCGACAGCAGGTCGAACAGCACCACCAGCGCGATCACGACCAGCAGGATGCTCGCCAGCCGGCTCCACTGGAACAGGCTCACCGCTTCCGAGATCAGCAGCCCCAGGCCGCCGGCGCCGATGAGGCCCAGGATCGTGGAGTCGCGGATGTTGAACTCCCACACGTACAGGTGGTTGCCCACGAACTGCGGCAGCACCGCCGGCCACACGCCCAGGAAGAACACCTGCAGCGGCGTGGCGCCGGTGGCGCGCACGGCGTCCACGGCCGCCATGTCCAGGCTTTCGATGCTCTCGGCGTAGAGCTTGCCGTAGGTGCCCATCGAGTGCAGCGCGATCGCCAGGATGCCCGCCGTGGGCCCGAGGCCCACGATGCCCACCAGCACCAGCCCGAACACCAGCGTGTGCACGGCGCGCGCGGTGTCGAGCACGCCCTTGGCCGCCCAGGCCAGCAGCCGCGGCGCGTGCAGGTTGCGCGCCGCCAGCAGCCCCAGCGGCAGCGCCAGCACGGCCGCCAGCAACGAGCCCAGCGTGGCGATCTGGAACGTCACCCAGGTGGCGCGGCCGAGTGCGGCCACGAAGTCGGCCTCGACCGCGCGCCGGTCCTCCACGCGCAGCAGCGTGCCATCGTCGCTGCGGTACTCCAGGCGCTCGGGACCGAACCAGATGTCGAGGAAGCTCGGCCGCGCGAACTCGCCCAGCGTCTTCAGCAGGTTGTCCCAGGGGTTGCGGCCGACGCCGAGGTCGCCCGCGGCCAGCAGCGACAGCCCGCAGGCCGCCACCAGCGCCGCGTACAGCAGCGCCAGCAGCAGGAAGCCCAGGCGCCCGCGCAGCGGCGGCAGCCCGGGCAGCAAGAGGCCGGCCGCGCTCACTTCGGCGCCAGCTTGCCGGTGGCGAGACCGGCGTCGCGGATCGGTTTGTAGAAGCCGTTGTCGCTGGCAACGAAGCCGGTGTAGTGCGCCGGCAGCAGCTGCGGCTGCGTCTTCAGCAGCGGCCCCACCTCGGCCAGCGCCGCCTGGAGCCGCACCACGAAAGCCTTGTCCTGGAACAGCGCCTCGCGCACCGCCACCGCGTCGTTGGGCAGCGGGGCCGACTGCCAGAGGATCTTCGAGCGCTCGGCCTGGATCAGGCCCTGCTCGATCATCGCGTTGCGGTTGCGGTTGTAGTCGGCACCGGCGTCCAGCTGGCCGGCCGTGACCTGGGTCTGGATCGCCTGGTGCCTGGTGTGCAGCACGCGGGCGAAGTGCTTCTCGGGGTCGATGCCGTTCTGCTGGAAGAAGTGCAGCGGGATCAGGTAGCCCGAGGTCGAACCCTTGTCGCCGAAGGCGAAGCTGCGGCCGCGGCCCTTGGCCCCCAGCAGGTCCTGCACGGTCTGCAGGCCCGAGCCGGGGTGCGTGACGATCATCGCGAAGTACTCGGGCTTGCCGTCGTACAGGATGGTCGACACCACCTGCGCGCCGGCGAAGTGGTTGGCCAGCACGTAGCCCCAGGGGCCCATCAGCGCGATGTCGGTCTCGCCGTTGGCCAGCGACTTGGCCAGGCCTTCCCAGCTGTCCACGGTGCGCAGCTGCACGGCGCGGCCCAGGCGGGCGGCCAGGTGCTCGGCCAGCGGGCGGTAGGTGGCGTCGTTGCGCTCCTTGTCGGGCTGGAACAGGCCGACGCCGAAGCGCAGCGGCGTGCCCTGGGCGCGTGCAGGCGGCAGCGCCAGCGCGGCGGCGGCCAGCAGCGTGGCCTGGGCCGCGGTGCGGCGCGTGACAAGGCCGGGGACGGGGGTGCTCATGCGGGGTCTCCTGTCGAAGCGTGCGGGGTGCCCGGCCGGCCTGCGGGCAGCGTGAAGCGGCGGATGAAGCCGCGGTCGATGTGGTCCTTCCAGCGCCAGACCCAGCGGCCTTCGGCGGCCAGCGCGCCGCGGCTGCCGATGGCCCGGCCGTCGGCCGTGGCCAGCAGCGCCAGGAAGCGCTGCTGCGGGCGGTGGTCGGCAGCCGGTGAGGCCTCGCCCGGTGCCAGCGCCGCTCGCAGGTTGCGCGACAGTACCGGCCCCATGCGCACGGCGTGCACGCCGGCCTTGGGCAGCGGCACGGCCCAGGCCGCGCAGTCGCCGACCGCGAACACCTGCGGGTGCGACACCGAGCGCAGCTGCGCATCGATGCGCACGAAGCCCTGCGCGTCCACCGCCAGCGGGCCGCGCCGCGCGGGGTCGGCCTGCCAGGACTGCGCCTCGGCGCCTGTGGCCCACAGCACCAGGTCGCTGCTGCGCGCGATGGTGTCGCACCAGGCCGTGCCCAGCTGCAGCGTGACGCCGGCCCGTGCCAGCGCGCGCGTGGCGTGGCGCACGGCCGCGGGCGCCAGGCCCGGCAGCAGCGTGGCGCTGCGCGTGACCAGGGCGCCGTGCACCACGCGGTCCGGCCGCAGCGCGCGCAGCCGCGCCAGCACTGCCAGCAGCGCCTCGAAACCGGCCGCGCCGCCGCCCGCCGCGGTGACGTTGAAGGGCTGCTGCGCAGGGTCCTGCTGCCAGCGCAGCAGCACCGCGCCCCAGCCGGCATGCAGCGCCGACAGCGGGCGCAGCGCCAGCAGCTGCGTGGTGGCCGGCACCGGCGGCGGGCGCAGCGTGGAGCCGACGTTCAGCGACAGCAGGTCGTAGGCCAGCGTGCTGCCGTCGGCCAGCGTCAGCTGGCGCCGCGCCGGGTCCAGCGCATGCAGTTCACCCGCCACCCAGCGCGCCCCGGCCGCTGCGCACAGCGCGGCGAAGTCGATCACGATCTCGTCGAAGCGGTAGGTGCCCGCCAGCCAGCCCGGCACCATGCCCGAGTACGGCGCCAGCGCCTGCGGCGACACGACGACGAGTTCCACACCGGGCACCGGCGCCTGCAGCCAGTCGAGCAGCACCTGCGCGTGGGCGTGCCCGGCGCCGGCCAGCACCAGCCGCCTCATCCACGCTCCCAGGCGTGGTACCGCTGCACCCAGCGCAGCAGGCCTTGCGGCGCGTGGGCGCGCTTCCACGCCCCAGCCGCGTATTTGTTGGCCTCGGCCAGCGTCGGGTAGGTGTGGATGGTGCCCAGGATCTTGTTCAACCCGAGGCCGTGTTTCATCGCCAGCACGTATTCGGCCAGCAGGTCGCCGGCATGGGCGCCGACGATGGTGACGCCCAGGATGCGGTCCTTGCCCGGCACCGTCAGCACCTTCACGAAGCCGTGTGCGGTGCCGTCGGCAATGGCGCGGTCCAGGTCGTCGATGCCGTAGCGCGTGACCTCCACCGCGATGCCCTGCGCCTGCGCCTCGGTCTCGGACAGGCCCACGCGCGCCACCTCGGGATCGGTGAAGGTGGCCCAGGGGATCACGCTGTAGTCGGCGGCAAAGCGGCGGAAGCGCCCGAACAGCGCGTTCACCGCCGCATACCAGGCCTGGTGCGCTGCGGTGTGCGTGAACTGGAACGGCCCGGCCACGTCGCCCACCGCGTAGATGTTGGGGTAGACCGTCTGCAGCCAGGCGTTGGTGGCGATGGTCTTGCGCGGCGTGAGCGGGATGCCCAGCTCCTCGAGCCCGAAGCCGGTGACCCGCGGGCTGCGGCCCACGGCGCACAGCAGCGTGTCGAAGGCGATCGTGTGCTCGCGGCCGTCGGCGCGCACGACGAGCTGCCGTTCGCCGCCGACCTGCTGCACGCGCACGGCCTCATGGCCGGTCATCAGCGTCACGCCATCGGCGTGCAGCGCGGCGGCGACCAGCGCCGACACCTCGGGGTCTTCGCGTCCCATCACGCGCGGCGCCATCTCCACCTGCGTCACCTGCGACCCCAGCCGCGCGAAGCTCTGCGCCAGCTCGCAGCCGATCGGCCCGCCGCCCAGCACCACCAGCCGCCGCGGCAGTGCCTGCAGGCCCCAGACCGTGTCGCTGGTCAGGAAGCCGGTTTCCTGCAGCCCCGGGATGGGCGGCACGAAGGGGCTGGCGCCGGTGGCCACCACGATGCTGCGCGTGGTCAGCGTCTGCTGGCGGCCGTCGGCCAGCGTCACCTGCACCGTCCACGGGCTGGTGATGCGTGCGTGGCCTTGCAGCACTTCGACGCCGAGCTCCGTGTAGCGCTCCACCGAGTCGTGCGGTTCGATGGTCTGCACCACCTGCCGGATGCGCGCCATCACGGCGGCGAAGTCGAGACGCCCGCCGACATCGCGCACGCCGAAGTCGGCGGCGTGGCGCAGCGCGTGCATCAGCTTGGCCGAGCGGATCAGCGCCTTGCTCGGCACGCAGCCGGTGTTCAGGCAGTCGCCACCCATCTTGTGGCCTTCGACCAGCGTCACCTTTGCCTTCACCGCCGCAGCGATGTAGGCCGAGACCAGGCCGCCCGCACCGGCACCGATGACCACCAGGTTGCGGTCGAAGCGCGCCGGCTTCTTCCAGCCCGCATAGACCTGGCGCCGCTGCCACCAGCCCACGCCGGCCTTGGCCAGCAGCGGAAACAGCCCCAGCAGCACGAAGCTGCCCCACAGCGCGGGCGACAGCACGTCGCGCAGGCTGCTGATGGCCGCCAGCTGCGTGCCGGCGTTCACGTACACCAGCGTGCCCGGCAGCATGCCCAGCTGGCTGACGGCGTAGAAGCGGCCGGCGCCGATGGGTGTCAGCCCCGACAGCAGGTTCACCAGCCAGAACGGGAAGGCCGGCACCAGGCGCAGCGTCAGCAGGTAGAAGGTGCCGTCGCGCTGCATGCCGTCGTTGATGGGAGCCAGGCGCTGGCCGAAGCGCGCCTGCACCATGTCGCGCAGCAGGTAGCGCGCGGCCAGGAAGGCCAGCAGCGCGCCCAGGCTGGACGCCAGCGACACCAGCACGAAGCCCGCCCCCAGCCCGAACACCGCGCCGGCGCCGAGCGTCAGCACCACGGCACCGGGCACCGACAGTGCCGTCGCCGCCACGTACACCGCGAAGTACGCCGCGGCGGTGGCCACGGGCCGCGCCTGGTAGGCGCCGGCCAGTGCGTCGCGGCTGGCCTTCAGCTGCTCCAGCGTCAGCAGGCTGCCCAGGCCGAAGTGCTGCCAGGCCCACACCACGGCCACGGCCAGCAGCGCGGCGCCGGTCCACAGCGCCGTCTTGCCGAATCGGGCCATCAGGCGGCCCCGGCGGTGGCGGCAGCGTTGCCCGTGGTGTCAGCGAGCGCGCCGCCGCAGCTGCTGCCCTGCCCGGCCGTGCAGCCGTAGCAGTGGTCGGCGATGGCGATCGGCGCACCAGCCGGGTCGGTGTGCAGCAGGTCGCGCAGGTGCGGCGTATCGCTGCGCTGCCCGGGCAGCCGCGCGCGCAGGCCCAGCATCTGGTTGAAGTCGCAGTCGTACAGGTCGCCCTGCCAGTCGACGCTGACCTGGCTGCGGCACATCACGGTGGCCAGGTTCTCGGGCCGGTAGCTGCCGCGCAGCAGCTGCATGTAGGTGGCAAAGGTGCCCTTGCTGACCAGCGTGCTGCCGAAGCGCTGGATCGGCATGTTGGTCAGCGCGAAGAGGTGGTCGAAGCGGATGCCGAAGTGCTGCAGCAGTTCGCGCTTGTAGTCGGCTTCCAGCGGCCCCTGCGGCGGCGGCAGCGACGGGCCCTGCGGGTTGTAGACGAGGTTCAGCACCAGGCCGCTGCCCGGCTGCGCATAACCCAGCGCGTTCAGCGCCCGCAGGCCGGCGATGCTGCGCTCGAAGACGCCGTCGCCGCGCTGGCGGTCGACGTTGGCAGGTGAATAACAGGGCAGCGAGGCCACCACCTCCACCTGCTGCGCCGCCAGGAAGGCCGCCAGGTCCTCGTGCCCGGGCTCGGACAGGATGGTCAGGTTGCAGCGGTCGATGACGTGCACGCCCAGCGCGCGCGCCTGCTGCACCAGGCGGCGGAAGTGCGGGCTGAGCTCGGGCGCGCCGCCGGTGAGGTCCAGCGTGCGCACACCGCGTGCGCGCAGCACCTGCAGCACCAGCTCGGCCGTGGGCGCGTCCATCATCTCGGTGCGCTGCGGGCTCGCAGCCACGTGGCAGTGCAGGCAGCTCTGGTTGCACTTGTAGCCCAGGTTGACCTGCAGCGTGTCGAGCCGGGCGCGCTGCAGCGGCGGGAAGTCGGTGGCGGCGAGCAGGGCGAACGTGGCGTGCATGGCGGAGGGGACCTTCTTTGTCGGTGGTTGCCGGCGGCAGTGTTGCGCAGTTTCGGCGGGGTTGCAGGGTGAGTCGTTGCACAGCCCTGTTTCGTTACACCGCGCGCGGCGCACCGTCCCGCGCGCCGGCTGCCTTAGGCTTGCGGGCATGACGCTGCCTGCCCGCCTGCCGCCGCCCCACCGCCCTGCCCGCCCTGCCCGCCCCGCCCGCCGGGGCGCCGCATGACGACCGCGGCCCCGGGCCCGCGCGCCTTCGCGGTGCTGCTGCTGCTGGCCACGCTGTTCGGCGCCAACCATGTGGCCGCGCGTGTGGCCATGGACCACGGCGTCGACGTCGCCACCGCCGTCACCGTGCGCAGCCTGGCCACCGCGGCGGTGGTGGCGCTGCTGGTGCGCGCGGCCGGCGTGCCCTGGCGGCTGGGGCCGCGGCACCGCCGCTTCATGCCGCTGATCGGCCTGCTGGTCACGGTGCAGAGCCTGTGCCTGTACGCCGCGGTGGCGCGCATCCCGGTGGCGCTGGCGCTGCTGGCCTTCAACACCTACCCGCTGTGGACGGCGTTGGCGGCGCGCGTGTTCTACGGCCACCGGCCCGAGCGGCGCGTGCTGCTGGCGATGCCGCTGATCCTGGCCGGGCTGGCGCTGGCGCTCGATGTTTCGGGCGCGGCCGGCGGCCTGGGCCTGCAGGCGCAGTGGGGCCGCATCGGGCTGGGCGTGGCCTTCGCGGTGGCGGCAGCGGCCGTGTTCGGCCTGGTGCTCGCCTTCACGCAGCACGAGGTGGCCGACCTCGACGGCCGCCTGCGCACCGTACTCGCGATGGCCATCACCGGCACGCTGGCGCTGGGCATCGCGCTGGCACAAGGCGGCCTGCACTGGCCCGTGGCCGTGCCCGGCTGGTGGGGCCTGCTGGCGCTGACGGCGCTGTACGGCACCGCGATCACGGTGCTGTTCACGGTGCTGCCGCGACTGGGCGTGGTGGGCAGCTCGCCCATCCTGAACGTGGAACCGGTGGCCGCGCTGCTGCTGGCATGGTGGCTGCTGGACCAGCGCATCGCGCCGGTGCAGGTGCTGGGTGCGCTGCTGGTGGTGGGGACGGTGATGGCGCTCGGGTTACGTCGACAGAGCCGGCAGCGCTGACAGCAGCGCCGCGCTGGGCGTCTTCCAGCCGACGATGGCGCCCTGCGCCACCAGCATCGCCAGCGCCGCGGCCTTGAAGGCGGGGAAGTAGCTGGCGGTGGCGTCCTCCACGATCAGGCAGGTGTAGCCGCGGTCGTTGGCCTCGCGCATGCTGGTCTGCACGCAGACCTCGGTGGTGACGCCGGTGAACACCAGGTGCGTGATGCCCGCGGATTCCAGTCGTGCGTGCAGGCCATCCGGTGCGCAGGTGTTCCAGAACATGCCCTTGCCGGGTTTGTCGATCACCCACTCGCCGGGCAGCGGCGCCAGCGCCGGGATGATGTCGGCCCCGGGCTCGCCGGCCACCAGCAGCCGGCCCATGGGCCCGGGGTCGCCGATGCGCAGTGCAGGGCTGCCGCGCTCGCGCTTGGCCGGCGGGCAGTCCGACAGGTCGGGCCGGTGGCATTCGCGGGTGTGGAGCACCGGCCAGCCGCGTGCGCGCCAGGCCGCCAGCAACGCGGCGATCGGCGCGATGGCCGTGTGCAGCTGCGTCACGTCGTTGCCCAGACTGGCACCGAAGCCGCCGGGCTCGACGAAGTCGCGCTGCATGTCGATGACGACGAGTGCGGTGCGCCCGCCTGGCGCCAGCGGGTAGGCGAAGGGTTCGGCGGGTATGGGCGTCATGCGGCAGCGGGCTCGGTGTGCTCGTGGGCCTGGTCGTGGGCGTGCCCACCCATGTGGGCACCCAGCGTGTGGCGGTCGGCGCCTGCCGCCGGGCAGCTGTAGACGATGCGGCCCTCGCTCATCACCACCAGGCGGTCGGCCAGTTGCAGCAGTTCGTCGAGGTCTTCGCTGACCAGCAGCACCGCGGCGCCGCGGTTGCGCGCTGCGAGCAGCCGCGCGTGGATCTCGGCCACGGCTGCGAAGTCGAGCCCGAACACCGGGTTGCTCACCAGCAGCAACCGGGCGTCCTCCGACAGCTCGCGCGCCAGCACCGCGCGCTGCACGTTGCCGCCCGACAGCGACCGGATCGGCGCGCCCTCGCCCTGCGTCTTCACGCCGTACTCGGCAATCAGCGCGCGCGCACGTTCGCGCAGCACACCCCAGCGCAGCCAGCCGCCGCGTGCGGCCGGTGCGGTGTCGAACACCCGCAGGCCCATGTTGTGGCCGACGCTGAGCTCGCCCACGCAGGCGTTGCGCAGCGGCTCCTCTGGCAGGCTGCGCACCTGCAGGCGGCGGTTCTGCGCGCGCGTGGCGTGGAACCGTTCGCCGGCCACACGCACTTCGCCGCCCTCGCGCGCGCGCTGGCCCACCAGCGACTCCATCAGCTCGCGCTGCCCGTTGCCCGAGACACCCGCCACGCCGACGATCTCGCCGGCCCGCACCTGCAGGTCGAGGCCGTGCACGGCGCGCTCGCCGCGGTCGCCGCCCACGTGCAGGCCCTGCACGTCCAGCACCACGACGCCGGCCTCGCGCTCGTCGCGCTGCAGCACGGCCGCAGCCTTTGCGCCTTCGCCCACCATCGCGGCCGCCAGCGCCGCGGCCGACACCTCGGCCACCGCGTGGCTGGCCACCAGCCGGCCGCGGCGCAGCACGCTCACGTCGTCGGCATGTTCGGCGACCTCGCGGAACTTGTGCGTGATCATCACCACCGTGCAGTCGCCGGCATGCGCGCGGTCCTTCAGCAGGCCCAGCACCTCGTCGGCTTCCTGCGGCGTCAGCACCGAGGTGGGCTCGTCCAGGATCAGCAGCCGCGGCTTCAGGTACAGCTGCTTCAGGATCTCGAGCTTCTGCTTCTCGCCAGCCGACAGGTCCTGCGGCGTGGCGTCCAGGTCCAGCCGGAACGGCGTCGTCTCCAGGAAGGCCTGCAGCTCGGCGCGCACCTGTTTCCACGGCACCACCGCCGGCAGCCTGCCGCGCGCGAGCAGCAGGTTCTCGGCCACCGTCATGCCGGGCACCACGGTGAAGTGCTGGTAGACCATGCCGATGCCGAGCGCACGCGCCACGGTGGGCGTATGGATGTCCTGCTCGCGCGTGTCGATCATCACCGCGCCATGCTCGGCGCGGTAGTAGCCGACGATGCACTTCACCAGCGTGCTCTTGCCCGCGCCGTTCTCGCCCAGCAGCGCATGCACCGTGCCGGGCCGCACCTTCAGCGAGACGTGGTCGAGCGCGGTGAAGGCGCCGAAGCGCTTGGTGAGCTCGAAGGTCTCCAGCGCCAGTGCGTGCGGGGTGCCGTGAGAGGTGGCCTGCATGCCTACAACCCCTGCAGCGCTTCGACGATGGCCGCGCTGCTCGACACCGCGCCGAACACGCCGCCCTGCATCAGCACCATCTTCAGCGCGGCTTCGTGGTTGCCGCGGTCGGTGGCGCCAGTGGCGTCTTCGACCAGCACACACTCGAAGCCGCGGTCGTTGGCTTCGCGCATCGTCGTGTGCACGCAGACGTCGGTGGTGATGCCGGTGAGCACCAGGTTGCGGATGCCGCGGGTGTGCAGGATGAGTTCGAGGTCGGTGGCGCAGAAGCTGCCCTTGCCGGGCTTGTCGATCACCACCTCGCCGGGCAGCGGCGCCAGCTCGGGGATGATCTGCCAGCCCGGCTCGCCGCGCACCAGGATGCGGCCGCAGGGGCCGGCATCGCCGATGCCCGCACCGATGCGCTGTGAGCGCCAGCGCTTGTTGGCCGGCAGGTCGCTGAGGTCGGGCCGGTGCCCTTCGCGCGTGTGGATGACGTGGCAGCCCGCGGCGCGGAACGCCGCCAGCAGCCGCGTGATCGGCGCGATCGGCGCGCGCGTCAGCGCCAGGTCGTAGCCCATCGTGTCGACGTAGCCGCCGATGCCGCAGAAGTCGGTCTGCATGTCGATGACGAGCAGCGCGGTGTTGGCCGGTCGCAGGTCGCCGTCGAACGGCCAGGGGTACGGGGCGGACGCGATGTGCGGCATGGTGCTTCAGCCTTCCAGCGGGTTGGGCTCGGGGCCGCGGTAGACGCGCGTGGGTGCCGCGAAGCCGCAGGGCGTGCCGTCGCGCACCTGGATGCTGGCGTCCCACGGCAGCTTGTAGCGGCCGGCCACCATGTCGCGCATGAAGGTGTAGGGGCAGTCCTGCGCCCCGCCCTGCACCGCCACGTAGCCGCGGTGCCAGAGCTGGTAGGGGTTGTTCTCCACACCCCAGCCGGCGCGGGCTTCGCGCACCAGGTCGGGCCGCAGCTCGGCGGTGATGATCTCGTCGGGCCGGCCGCCGCCTTGCGTGATGACGGTGCCGTCGAAGTTGCAGAACATGCCTTCGCCCATGCTGTCGAAGCTGCCGTCGCTGCCGCACAGGCAGACGCTGGCGGTGATGGCGAGGTTCTGGAACGCGTTCGCCTGGTTGGTGATCTTCCAGGCGTGGCGGATCGGCGCCGTGTAGCCGGCCGTGCGCAGGATGATCTCGGCGCCCTTGTACGCGGCTTCGCGCGCCATCTCGGGGAACATGCCGTCGTGGCAGATGATCAGCGCGAGCTTGCTGCCGTTGGGGCCGTCGCACACCGGGATGCCCATGTTGCCGGGCTCCCAGGCTTCCACCGGCACCCACGGGTGCAGCTTGCGGTAGTACAGGCGGATGGCACCCTGGTCGTCGATGATGAGCCCGGTGTTGTACGGGTTGCCGCCGGGGTTCTTCTCCATGATCGAGAAGCAGCCCCAGATCCTGTGCTGCACGCAGGCGGCGCGGAACGACGCCACCTCGGGGCCGTCGAGCGAGACCATCAGCTCGTCGGCGGTGTTCATGCTCAAGCCCTGCAGCGCGTATTCGGGGAACACCACCAGGTCCATCGTGCCCTGGTTGCGGCGGGCCTTGCCCACCATCCAGCAGATGCGCTCGGCCTGCGCTTTCAGCTGCGCCGGCGTATCCACCACCGGCAGCTGCAGCTGCACCAGGCCCACCACGACGCCGTGCGCCGACTTGTTCAAACCACCCAATCCACTCATCGCGAGACTCCCAGTTCCATCGGTGCGCCCTTCACGCTGCGCCGGGGCGAACAGGTCCACACCAGGATCGCCAGCGTCAGTGCGTAGGGCACGGCATTGAAGAGGTCGTAGTAGCCGCTGACGCCCACGCTCTGCAGCGCCGGCCCCAGCGCGCCGGCGCCGCCGAACAGCAGCGCCGCCCAAAGGCAGCGCACCGGGCTCCAGCGCGCAAAGATCACCAGCGCCACGGCGATCAGGCCCTGGCCCGAGGACAGGCCCTCGTTCCAGCTGCCGGGGTAGTACAGGCTCAGGCTGGCGCCGCCCAGCCCGGCGATGAAGCCGCCGGCCGCGGTGGCAGCGATGCGCACGCCGTTGACGCTGGTGCCCAGCGCGCGGGCGGCGTCCGACGAGTCGCCCACCATGCGCACCACCAGCCCCCAGCGTGTGTTGGCGAAGGCCCAGCCCATGCCCAGCGCCAGCAGCACGCCGATGGGGAACAGCGCGTTGATCTGCAGCGCCGCCTGCACCGACGGCGAACTGCTCCAGTCGCCCAGCGCGATGGCCGGGATCTGCGGCGCCTGCGGCTGGATCAGCGGCTTGCCCAACGTGAAGGCCAGGCCGGCGCCGAGCAGCATCAGCGCGATGCCCATCGCGATGTCGTTCACGCGCTGCAGCGAGCACACCAGCCCGTGCAGCAGCGCCAGCAGCGCGCCGCTGGCGCCGGCCGCCAGCACGCCCACCCACGGCGAGCCGCTGAGGTAGGCACCGCCGAAACCGGCCATGGCCGAGAACACCAGCACGCCTTCCAGGCCCAGGTTGATGCGGCCGGCCTTCTCGGTCAGGCATTCACCCAGGCTGACGAACAGGAAGGGCGTGCCGACGCGGATGGCGCCGCCGAGCACGGCGATCAGCACGTCGAGGACTGCGGAATCGGTCATGTGCTCTGCGCCCGGGGGGCGGTGGGCAGCGGTGCACGCTGCGGCAGCAGGCTGAATGGCAGCAGGCGGCCGCGCCAGGCCTCGCTGGCGAGGATCAGCACGAAGGCGAAACCCAGCAGCACCTGCACCGACGCATCGGGCAGGCCCAGCCGGCGTTGCAGCAGGCTGCCCGCGGCAGCAAAGCCACCGAACAAGATGGCCACCGGAATGATGGCCAGCGGGTGGTGCCGCGCGACGAAGCTGACGAGGATGCCCGCGTAGCCCAGCCCGGCGATCAGCGAAGCATTGGCCGCCGTGTGCACGGCTGCGACCTCGATGCCGCCGGCCAGGCCGGCACCGGCGCCGCCCAGCGCACACGCCGTGATGATCAGCCGGTTCGTCGGCAGCCCCACAAGCCGCGCAGCCCGTGCGTTGCCGCCGACCACGCGTGTGGAGAAGCCGTGCGTGGAGGCCATCAGCCACACCGCCGCCAGCAGGCACAGCACGACGCCGAAGGCCAGCCCCCAGTGCACGTCGTAGCCCGCGATGCCACCGATGCGCAGGCTCTCGTCCAGCGGCAGCGTGGACGGCTTGTTCAGGCTCGCCGGGTCGCGCATCGGGCCTTCGACGAAGTGCTTGAAGAGTGCGATCGCGATGTAGCCCAGCAGCAGGCTGCTGATGGTCTCGTTGACGCCGCGGTACTGGCGCAGCGCGCCGGCCAGCGCGATCCACACCGCGCCGGCCGCAGCGGCGGCCAGCAGCAGCAGCGCCGTGCCCGCAGCACCCGCCGGCAGCGGCAGCAGGTAGGGCAGGCCGGCGCAGGCCAGGCCGCCCAGCACCAGTGCGCCTTCGCCGCCGATCACCGTGAGCCCGGCGCGCGCCGGCAGTGCCACGGCCAGCGCCGTCAGCATCAGCGGCGCGGCGCGCTGCAGCGTGTTCTGCCACGAGAACGCGTCGCCGAAGGCGCCGACGAACAGCAGCCGCCACACCTCCAGCGGGTCGTGCCCGGCAAACCACGTGAAGGCGCCGAACAGCAGCAGCGCGCCGGCCAGCGCCAGCAGCGGCAGTGCGAGGGCTTCGGCCAGGTCGTGCCAGGCGCGGCGCATGGCGTGGGCCTCAGACCTTGCCGATGACGCCTTCGACCAGGTAGTTCATGCCTTCGAGCTCGATGTCGGTCTGCTTGAAGGCCTTGCCCTTGGGCACCACGACCTTGCCGGTGTTGTCCTTCAGCTCGCCGGCGAAGATGTCGAAGCTGCCGGCGAGCATCTTCGCCTTCACCGCGTCGGCGTTCTTGCGCGCGGCTTCGCTGACGCTGCTGCCGTAGGGCGAGGTCTTCACGAAGCCGTCCTTCAGGCCGCCGCGCACGAAGTTCGGGTGCGGCTTGCCGCTGCGCGCAGCCTCGATGATCTGCTTGTAGGCGGTGATCCAGTTCCACTCGGCACCGGTCAGGTAGGCCGCCGGCGCCAGCTTGGCCTGGCTGGCGTGGTAGCCGCAGACCATCTTGCCGCGGCGCGCGGCGGTCTCCACCACCACCTTGGGGCCGTCCACGTGCATCGTGAAGACGTCCACGCCCTGGTCGGCCAGGCCGTTGGTGGCCTCGGCCTCCTTCACGGCCATGCTCCAGTCGCCGGTGAAGATCACCGAGCAGGTGATCTTCGGGTCGACCGAGCGCGCGCCCAGCGTGAAGGCGTTGATGTTGCGCAGCACCTGCGGGATCGGCTTGGCGGCCACGAAGCCGATCTTCTTGCTCTTGCTCATGTGGCCGGCCACCACCCCGTTGAGGTACTGCGCCTCGTCGATGTAGCCGAAGAAGCTGCCGGTGTTGGCCGGGTGCTTGCCGGCGGTCCACAGGCCGCCGCAGTGGGCGAAGCGCACGTCCTTGTTCTTGCCTGCCACCGCCAGCGTGTGCGGGTCGAAGTAGCCGAAGCTGGTGGGGAACAGCAGCGTCGCGCCGTCCTGGCTGATCATGCCCTGCATGCTCTTTTGCACGGCCTGCGTCTCGGGCACGTTCTCTTCTTCGACGGCCTTGATGCCGGCGAGCTTCTTCACCTCGGCCGCGGCTTCGGCGTGCGCCTGGTTGTAGCCGAAGTCGTCTTTCGGGCCGACGTAGATGAAGCCCACGTTCAGCGGCTTCTGCGCCCAGGCCCACGGGGCCAGGCCGGCCAGCGAGGCGGCGGAGAGTTGGGCAAGTGCGCGGCGGCGCGAGGCGACATCGGTGCGGGACATGGACGGCTCCTGGTGGTGTGGCGCCCGTTGCACTGGCTTGGGGCGCGAACTGGTATACAAGCTGGTATCCAGCAAAAGCCGTGCCCACTCTGCCTGTCGCCCGCCCCCCCGGCCCGGCCTCGTTCCCCGCTTCAGCAGCAGCCGGCCCAGGCGCTGCGCCTGTAGAACGGCCCCAGGTCCTCGGCCATGGCGCCGAGCTGCTGCCGCCACTGGTCGAACCCGGGTGCCGCCGCCAACCCGGCCCGCACGCGCGCCAGCAGTTCGGTGCGCAGCGCGGGCTCGTCCAGCGTCTGCAGCACCCCGCCCTGCACCACGGTGCGGCCACCGACCACCACGGTGTCGATGAACGCACCACGGCCGCGCGCCAGCAGCAACTGCAGCGGGTCGATGCCGGGAAACAGCGGGTCGTCGTCGAGCGCGTCCCAGTCCAGCAGCACCAGGTCGGCCGGCGCGCCGGGGGCAACCACGCCGCCGCTGTCGTCGCCGCTGACGCTGCGGCGGCCGTGGCGGGCTGCGAAGGCCCAGAGCTGCGTGTGGTCCATCGTGGTGTCGAAGCCCCAGCCGCGGTGCAGCGCCAGCGCCAGGCGCATCTCGCGCAGCGCGTCGTCGTCTTCGTCGAAGGCCATGCCGTCCAGACCCATCGCGACACGGCAGCCCTGGCGCAGCATCTCGGGTACGGGCGCGATGCCCGACTTCAGCCCCAGGTTCGAGCTGGTGTTGACGGCGATCGTGACACCGCGCTCGGCCAGCAGCGCCAGCTCGTCGGGCCGCGCCCAGGCGCAGTGCGCCAGCGTCAGCCGCGGGCTCAGCAGGCCGATGCCGTCGAGGAAGCGCACGATGCCCTGCGGATGCACCTGGTCGGCCCAGTCGCGCTGGTAGCGGGTTTCCAGCAGGTGCATGTGCACACGCCGGCCGCTGGCCGCCGAGTCCTGCGCCACCGCCTCCAGCAGCGGCGTGCTGCACCACTGCACGCCGGCCGGGCCGTGCTGCAGCGTGACGTGCGCGGCCAGGCTGGGGTCGGCCGCCAGCGCTTCGGCCAGGGCCTGCACCACGGCCAGGTGCTCTGCCGGCGGCAGCGGCCGCACCGACAGTTTCGCCGCCACCGGCGCGTGCAGTGCCGGCCGCAGCGCAGCCAGCATCGTGCTGTCGTCGGCGAGGCCGATGCCGTTGCGGTCGCGCATCGCCACCGCGAAGCCGATGTGCACGCCGACATCGCGCGCCGCGCGCGCCACGGCCAGCGCTTCGTCCACGTAGGCCATGCCGCCCTGCACACGCGTGTAGTGCACCATCAGCTGCGCCACGCCCTGGCGCACCGAGCGTGCGAACGAGGTCGCGGCGCACAGGTAGGGGTCGGCGCCGGGCAACACGCCCAGGAAGGGCAGCCAGCTTTCCAGCGGCTGCCCGAAGGCGCCCAGCGTGGCGCTGCGGAAGGTGCGCGCGTGGTCGTGTGCGTTGGCCAGCGCGGGCAGCGCCAGGCGCCTGCGGCCAGCCGTCGGCGCCGCCAGCGGCGTGACGGCCGCCACGCGTGCGCCGTCCAGCGCGATGCGCACGTCGGCCTGCGCCGGTGCGCTGCCGGGCTGCGGCAGCAGCCAGGCGCAGTCGATCGCGCGCTCGATGGGGCGCTCGATGGGGTTCATGGCAACGCCAGCTTGCGTTCGGCCAGCGGCGGCAGGAAGCGGCGGTCGAAGACCTCGGCCGGCGCCGGCTGGCGCGGCAGCTCGAACACCGCGGCCAGCTGCGCCACCGAGCGCTTCAGCCGCTCGTCGCTGACGTCGCCGATGCCGGCCTGCGCCACCTCGGGCGTCAGCACCACGGTGCGCAGCGCGTAGAGCATGCGGCGCTTTTCCAGGTCCTTGTTGATCAGCGGCTCGCGCTTGGCCAGCGCCTCGATGGCGGCGCCGGGGTTGGCGATGGCGTCGCGCACGCCCTTGTGCACCGCGCGCACGAGGCCGGCCACTGCTTGGGGCTTCTCCTTCAGGAACTGCTGCGAGACCAGGATGCCGTTGCTGTAGAGGTCAATGCCGTGGTCGGCGTAGTGGAACCAGCGGATGTCCTTCTCGGGGTCCAGGCCCTGCGCCACCAGGTTCATGTAGCTGGTGACGCTGAACACCGCCGAGGCATCGACCTGGTCGCGCAGCAGCATCTGTTCCTGCAGGTTGGGTGCCATGTTGGTCCAGCGCACCTTGCTCGTGTCGATGCCGTTCTTCTCGGCCAACGTGCTGAACATGCGCATCGCGGCGCCGCCGGCCGGCGAGCCCAGGTTCTTGCCTTCCAGGTCCTTCAGCGTCTTGATCGGGCCGCCGGCCTTGGTCATCAGAGCGAACGGCGTGCGGTTGTAAATCTGGTAGACCATCACCGGCGCCTGCCCCGGCTTGGCGGCGGCGTTCTGCACGATGGCGTTGAGGTCGCCGAAGGCCGCCTGGTAGGCGCCCGCCATCACCTTCGTGACCGCCGTGGCCGAGCCGTCGCCCTGGTCGATGGTGAGGTCGAGCTTCTCCTGCGCGAAGTAGCCGCGGTCCTGCGCCAGGAAGTACCAGGCGTGCACGCCCTGCAGCTTCCAGTCGAGCACGAACTTCACCGGCGTGGTGTCTTGCGCGTGGGCGGCCAGCGGCAGGCCGAGGGTGGCGGCAGCAGACGCCGCGGCCATGGCCAGCGCGGCACGGCGGCGGATGGAAACGAAGGACATGGTGATGCTCCGGGGGGTGGTTGAGGGACGGGAGTCAATCCGGCAAGGCTTCGAACAGCACGTCCTGCGCGCCTTGCCACAGCACCTGGGTGCCGAGCGCGCGCAGCTGCTCCTTGCCTTCGACGACGGTGAGGAAGTGGTTGCCGGCCAGCGGGCCCATCTTGCTGGCGAAGCTGCAGCTGCCGTAGGCCCAGATGATCTCGGTCTCGCTGTAGCCGCCGGGGTAGAACAGGATGTCGCCCACGCTCGGGTGGCTGGTGTGGTTCTCGAAGCCCACGCCGAGCTGGAAGTCGCCCAGCGGCACCCACACGGCTTCGCCGCTCCAGCGCACGTGGATGAGCTTCTGGCGGTAGGGCAGCAGGCGCAGGAAGGCGGCCACGGTCTGCGGCGCGTCGGGGTGGGTCTCGGCGACGAACACGCGGTCGGCGGCCGTGATGCGGATGCGGGTCATGGAAGGTGTGGGGGTTGGGAAATACAGGTCAGGAACCGGGCTGGCCGATCCACTTGGTGACGGTGGGCGGCTGCCACGTGGCCAGCGCATCGAGCAGGCGCGCGGGGTCGGGTTCGATCACCAGCATGTCGCGGTGCTCGGGCTTCATGAAGCCCTCGGCGGTGGCGGTGGCCAGCATCGCGCGCAACGGCGCGTAGAAGCCCTGCACGTCCAACGCCGCGCAGGCCTTGGCGTGGTCGCCCAGCTGCGTCAGCGTCGCGGCTTCCAGCAGTTCTTCCAGCGTGCCCAGGCCACCGGGCAAGGCGATGAAGGCGTCTGCCAGCGCCGCCATGCGCGCCTTGCGGGCGCGCATGTCGGGTGCCACCTCGTGGCGGCTGAGGCCCGGGTGCAGGTGGCCGCGGTCGAACAGGCGCTGGTTGATGACGCCGACCACCGTGCCGCCGGCGGCCAGCGCGGCGTCGGCCACCACGCCCATCAGCCCCTTGTGCGTGCCGCCGTAGACCAGCGTGATGCCGCGCTGCGCGAGCAGCGTGCCCAGGGTGCGCGCGGCCTCGGCATACACCGGCGTGCTGCCGAAGTTCGAGCCGCAGAACACGGCCACGCTGGCCGGCGGCCGGGATACAGCTGGCGCCGTCATGCCATCACCGGGTCGTTCTTGCGCTGCGCCCAGCCCGTCATGCGGCCTTCGACCAGCGACGACACGGCATACAGCAGCACGCCCATCACGGCCAGGATCACGAGGCCGGCGAACACCATCGGCACGTCGAAGTTGCCGCTGGCGATCATCATCACGTTGCCGATGCCCTTGTTGGCGGCCACGGTCTCTGCCAGCACGGTGCCCACGAAGGCCAGCGTGATGGCGATCTTCAGCGACGCGAACAGGTACGGCAGCGCACGCGGCAGACCCACGTTCCACAGGATGTCGCGCTTCTTGGCACCCAGCACGCGCAGCACGTCTTCCAGCTCGGGCTCGGTGTTGGCGAGACCCGTGGCCACGTTCACCACCACCGGGAAGATGCTGATCACCATCGAGGTCAGCACCGCCGGCACGGTGCCGGCGCCGAACCAGACCACGAAGATCGGCACCACCGCCACCTTCGGGATGCTGGAGAAACCCACCAGCAGCGGGTAGGCCACGTCGTAGGCCAGCTTCGACGAGCCGATCACCATGCCGATGACGATGCCCGCCAGCACGCCCAGCGCAAAGCCGGTCAGCGTGGTCGTCAGCGTCTGCACCGTGTGCGGCCACAGCAGCGGGAACTTGGTCCACAGCACCTCGGCGATCTGCGACGGCCGCGGCAGGATCAGGTCCGACACGCCGGTGGCGCGGCAGACCAGTTCCCAGACGAGGAAGAACGCTGCCAGTGCCGCGGCGGACAGCAGGCGTTGGCGGGTCTTGGGGCTCAGGGTGTTCATGCCGCTTGCTCCTCGGGCGTGCCGGGTGTGCGCGCGTGTGCGATGCGCATGCGCAGCTGCTGCACCAGCGTCGCGAACTCGGGCGCGTAGCTCATCTCCAGGTTGCGCGGGCGGTCGAACGGCACCGCGCGGTCTTCCAGGATGCGGCCGGGCCGCGCGCTCATCACGCAGATGCGGTTGGCGAGATACGCCGATTCACGCAGGTCGTGCGTGACCAGCAGCACGGTGGGCCGCTGACGCATCCACAGCGTCTGCAGGATGGCCCACAGCTCCTCGCGCGTGAACTGGTCGAGCGCGCCGAAGGGCTCGTCCAGCAGCAGCAGCTGGGGTTCGTGCACCAGCGCGCGGCACAGCGACGCGCGCTGCAGCATGCCGCCCGACAGCTGCCACGGCCGCTTGTCGCCGAAGCCCTTCAGGCCCACCTGCTCCAGCAGCGCCTCGGCACGTTCGGCGTAGTCGCCGCCCTTCTTCTTCGCCCAGTCCTGGCGGAAGGGCTCGACGATCTTCAGCGGGATCATCACGTTCTCGCGGATCGTCAGCCACGGCAGCATGGTCGGGTTCTGGAACGCCAGGCCGATGCGCACGCGCGCGGCCTCGGCACCGGCCGCCGCCACCTCGCGCTTGGCCACGATGACGGCGCCCGAGCTGGGCTGCAGCAGCCCGGCCACGAGCTTCAGGATCGTGCTCTTGCCGCAGCCGCTGGGGCCCACCAGCGCGACGAAGTCGCCCTGGGCGATGCGCAGGTTGGTGCGGTCCAGCGCCACGGTGCCGCCGCCGTAGCGCAGCGACACGTCGGACAGGTCGATGAACGGATCGCCCATCACGCCACCCGCACGATGGCAGCCACCGGGCCGCCGCCAGCCGGGCCCTGGTGTTCGGCGCCGCCCGAGACGTACAGCGCGGCGTGGCCCACCACCGAAGCCAGCACGGCGCCGACGGCGGCGCGGGCATGGCGGGTGGCGTGGATGTCGGAATCTCCCAGCATGGTGTGTCTTTCGCCGCGCACGCGGCCGTCGGGGCTGGCTTCGGCCTTGGCCAGCAGGTTCACAAGCCGGCGCTGCACGGCGGCAGCGTCGCGGTCGGGGTCGAGATCGAAGGCTTCGCGCAGCAGCCGGCGCACGCTGGCGGCGTCCACCGCGTCCTGCATCACGGTGTGCGCGATGCGGTAGGGCGACGTGGCACCCGCGGCTTCGCCGAGCACGATGACGACGTTGTGCTCCAGCTCGATGCCGGCCGAGGCCGAGGCGCGGCCGCTGTGCAGCGACCAGTCGTGCAACACCGCGCTGTCGCTGGCGGTGACCGCGGCCACCTCGCCCAGCGCCACCGCCACGCCCAGCGCCGAGGCACCGCGCGAATAGCCCATCGACTCGTAGGCGTCGTGCGCGGCCGGCGCGGCGCCACGGGCCAGCGCGTCCTGCACCTTGGCCGCAGTGAGCAGCGGGCACTTCACCTGCACGAAGTGCACGTCGTCGCGGCTGGCGATGCCGGCGTCCAGCATCGCCGCCTGCACCGCAGCGGCAGTGGCCTGCACCTGCGCGGCACGGCCCAGCTCTTCGGGCAGGAAGTCGCGGGTGTGGGCGATGCCGACCACGAGGCGCTTGGACTGGCCGGCCGCCCCGGTCGCCCCCAGGCGCCGGCGCGTGAACACCGTGAAGTGCGGCGACAGCACGCCTTCGGTGCCACCCGACATGACCAGCGCCACGCGCGCGGCCACCTCGGCCGGCGTGCAGGCCAGATGGGGCGCCAGCAGGTGGCACCAGGCCGTGCTGGCGAAGTCGCGCGTGTGGTCGTTGACGCAGCCGTTGCCTTCGGTCTTGCCCATCACCGCGACGATCTCGGCTGGCACCAGGCTGCCGGACTCGATCAGCGCCTGCACCGCGCGCAGGTCGCCGGGGCCGCTGCAAGGCACGCGCAGCACCTCCACGTGCTGGGCGGCGTTCATCGGGCCAGCTCCGCGGCCACGTCGTCGTCGGGCAGCGCGTTGGGCCGAACGCCGGCCGGGTGCGCCACGATGGCACGGCTGCTGTGCTCGGTGTTGCGCGGCTGCGGCGTGGGCATGCGCTGCACCGTCTTGATGCTGCGCCCCCAGCCGATGCTGTCGTCCACCAGCCGGCCGTCGCGCATGACGAAGCGGCCGCGCAGCAGCGTGTGCACCGGGTAGCCCTGCACCGCACGCCCGTGCCACGGCGAGATCTTGCTCAGCGACTGCAGCCGGCCCTGCTGCAGCGTGCCGCGGCGTTCCATGTCGACCACCGCGATGTCGGCATGTGCACCCACCTGCAGCACGCCCTTGGTGCCGTACAGGCCCCAGGCCTTGGCCGGCGCCACGGCGCTCCAGCGCACGTAGTCCATCAGCGTGGCGCGCTGGCGGTTCACCTCCGTCAGCATGATCGGCATCTGCGTCTCGACGCCGGGGAAACCGCAGTCGCAGGACCAGATGCTCTCGCGCGCCTTCTCCTCGGGCGTGTGCGGCGCGTGGTCGGTGGCGATCATGTCGATCGTGCCGTCCATCAGCGCGTCCCACAGCGGCTGGTTGTGACGTGCCTCGCGCACCGGCGGGTTCACGCGCAGGATGCCGCCCAGGCGCAGCATGTCGGCCGTGTTGAGCAGCAGGTACTGCGGGCAGGTCTCGACCGTCACGTCCACGCCGCGCGCCTTGGCCGCGCGCAGCAGGAACAGCGAATCGGCGGCGCTGTGGTGCGCGATGTGCACGCGCGCGCCGGTCCATTCGGCCAGCGTCAGCACGCGGCCGATGGCCTCGATCTCGGCCACCGCAGGCCGCGCCGCCAGGTGCGCCTGCGCGTCGATGCGGCCGGCCTCCTGCAGTTGCTTCTGGCGCCGCGCCATGATCGACGAGTTCTCGGCATGCACCACCGTGCGCACGCCCAGCGGCGCCAGGATCTCGAAGCCTTCGAGCAGCGCGCCGTCGCTGGGCGCCGGCAGGTTGCCGAAGGTGTTGCCGACGAAGGCCTTGAAGCTGGTGGCGCCGCCCTCCAGCAGGTCTTCCAGCAGGTGCACGGTGTCGTCGCCCAGCAGCGCGTGGATGCCGAAGTCGACGAAGCTGCGCTCGGCCGCCTTCAGCTTCATCGCGAGTGCCTCGCGCGTGCCGGTGGGCGGGTTGGTGTTCGGCATGTCGAACACGGTGGTCACGCCGCCGCAGGCCGCGGCCGCCGAGCCGGTGGCCCAGGTCTCCTTGTGCGGGTAGCCCGGGTCGCGGAAGTGCACGTGGCTGTCGATGGCGCCGGGCAGCAGGTACTGGCCGTCGGCACGCAGCGTTTCGCGCGCCGGCGGCATCAGGTCGTCGTGGCCGACGGCGACGATCAGGCCGTCGGCAATGGCCACCGACGCCGGCACGATGCCTTCGGGCGACACCACCTGGCCGCCGCGGATGAGCAGGTCGGCACTCTTCATAGCGCCGCCCAGCCGCCGTCGACGGGCAGATCGACCCCGGTGATCTGCCGGCTCACGTCGCTGGCCAGGAACAGGCAGGCGTTGGCGACGTCGGCATCGGTCGAGACACGCTGCAGCGCGTAGTCGGCGGCGTGGCGCGTCATCGCTTCTTCCAGCGTGATGCCCAGCTTCTTGGCCATGTTGGCGCAGACCTTCTCGCGAAAGCGCGGGCCGTCCACCATGCCCGGTGCGACGCAGTTGACGTTGATGTTGAAGGGCCCGGCCTCCAGCGCGAAGCTCTTGGTGATGCCGCGCAGGCCCCACTTCGAGGCCGAATACGCCAGCCGCCCTGCCCGCCCGCGCATGCCGAAGGTGCCGCCGACGTTCACGACCTTGCCGCCGCGCTGCTTGATCATGCTCGGCAGCACCGCGTGCATGGTGTTGAAGCAGCCGGTCATGTTCAGCTCCACGATGTCGTTGAACTCTTCCGTGCTGGTCTCCCAGCCGGTCTTGCCGATGGGGCCGGAGCCGCCGGCCACGTTCACCAGCACGTCGATGCGGCCGAAGGCTTCCAGCGCGTGCCGGGCCAGCGCCTCGGTCTGCTGCGCGTCCGTCAGGTCGCAGGCCACCACCAGCGCCGGCACGCCCAGCGCACGCGCCTCGGCCGCCACCGGCTCGATGGCCGCGGTATCGCGCCCGGCCAGCACCAGGCGTGCGCCTTCGGCAGCGAAGGCCAGCGTCACCGCGCGGCCCATGCCCTTGGCCGGGCCGGTGATCAGCGTCACCTTGTCCTTGAGTTGCAGGTCCATCGCCGCCGCCCTTCAGAGCTTGCTGGCGCGCTCGGCGCGTGCGGGCAGGAAGCTGCGGTCGAACACCTCGTCGGCCGTCGGCGTGCGCGGCAGGCCGTTGGCTTCGACCACCATCGCGATCGCGCGCTTCAGGCGTTCGCCGTCCACGTCGCCGAGGCCGATCTTGGCGATCTCGGGGTGGCTCATCTCCTGCTTCAGCGTCGCGACCAGGCGTTCCTTCTCGACGTCGCGCTTGAGCAGCGGCTCGCGCTTCATCACGTGGTCCATCGCCATCTCGGGGTTGGCCAGGCTCTCGTTGATGGCGCGGTTCACGGCCTTCAGGAAGCCTTGCACGGCCTTCGGGTTCTCCTTCACGAAGCTGCGGCTGAAGACGATGGCGTTGGAGTACAGGTCCATGCCGTAGTCGCCGTAGTTGATGAAGCGCAGGTCGCGCTCGGGGTCGATGCCCACCAGCTTGGCGCTGAAGTAGACGGTGTTGATGTAGCCGAAGACGGCGTCGACCTGGCCGCGCAGCAGCATCTGCTCGCGCAGGTTGGGCGTCATGTTGGTGATGTTCACCTTGGACGCGTCGACCTTGGCCACCTTCGCGAAGGCCGGGAACAGCTTCAGCGCGCCGTCGTTGGCGGGGCCGCCGACCGTCTTGCCCTCCAGGTCCTTGGGCGACTTGATCGGGCTGTCCTTCTTCACCACGATGGTGAAGGGCGGCGTGTTGTAAAGCATGAACACGCCCACGGGTGCATCGGCCGGGCGCTTGGCCGCGATGTCGATCAGCGCGTTCAGGTCGCCGAAGCCGGCCTGGTAGGCGCCCGAGGTGACCTTGGTGATCGAGGCCGACGAGCCTTCGCCCTGGTCGATCTCGACGTCCAGCCCCTCGGCCTTGAAGTAGCCCTTGTCCTGCGCGATGAAGAACCAGGCCTGCGGACCCTGGTACTTCCAGTTCAGCACCATCTTGATCTTGGTCTGCGCGGCAGCGGCCGTGGGCAGCGTGGCGGCGGCAATGCCGGTGGCAGCGGCCAGGACGGCGGCCAGGGTGCGGCGGGTGATGTGCATGGGCAGGGGCTCCTTAACGGTGAGAAGGACGGGCGGAAGAACGGGTCGAAGAACGTGCGGGCAAAGCCGCCAGCAGCGCGCCGCTGGTGGCCGTGAAACCGTGCAGCTTCTGCACGATGAAATGGATGGCGCGGCTGACGTAGGCCGGCGACGGCGTGCTGCACGCGTCGGACAGCAGCACGCAGTCGTAGCCCAGGAACCCGGCGTCCTGCAGGCTGCTGAACACGCAGCGGTCGGTGTTGACGCCGGCGAACAGCAGCGTGTTGGCCCCACGCTGGCGCAGCAGGCTGTCGAGCTCGTTGTCCCAGAAGCCGCTGAGGCGGTGCTTGAAGACGGTGATGTCACCGGGCTCCACCGGCAGGTCGTCCACCACCGCCGCGCCCCAGCTGCCGGGCACCAGCGACGGCCCGCGGTCCTGCGGCGAGACCTCGGCATAGCCGACGCCGCCGGCCGTGCGCTTGCCGGTGAACTGCACCAGCGGCGGCAGGTTCAGCCGGTCGGGCCGCACGCCCCAGTTCAGCCACAGCACGGTGCCGCCGGCAGCACGCCAGGCCGGCAGCAGGCGCTGCAGCACGGGAATGGGCCGCCGCATCGGGCGCACGTCGATGCCCTTCTGGCCGAACCAGCCCTGCGCGTGGCAGAAGTCGTTCTGCATGTCCACCACCACCAGCACGCTGCGCGCGAGGTCGATCTGCACGCCCTGCGGTTGTGCATCGACGCGCACCGGCCTGGGCCGCAGTGCACGGCGCACGAGGTCGATGCCGTCGGGCTGCTGCGCCCAGGCGTTGTGCGCGGCGGGGCCGAACGACGCCTCGGCTGCGCTGCGGTCGGCGGTGCGGGCTGTCTTGGTGCGTGCGGGCTTCACGGCCAGCACTGCACGCAGGCACCGTGCCAGTCAGCGCTGCCGAAGCCTGCTGAATTGCGTGTGCTGCGTTGCCTCTTCGGCAACGCAGGCACCGTTCGTGCATGCAGCGGCCCCATGCACCACCTGCGCTTCCTGAAGTACTTCGACGAAGTGGCCCGCTCGGGGTCGATTCGCCAGGCAGCCGAACGCCTGCACGTGGCGGCCTCGGCCGTGAACCGCCGCATCCAGGACCTGGAGGACGAACTCGGCCTGCCGCTGTTCGAGCGCCTGCCGCGTGGCATGCGGCTCACCGCGGCTGGCGAGCTGTTCGTGCAGTACGTGCGCGGGCGCGAGAGCGCGCTGGAGCAGGTGCGCTCGGAGATCGAGGAGCTGCAGGGCCTGCGCCGCGGCAGCGTGCGGCTGGTGGCCAGCCAGGCGCTGGCACCGCAGGTCATGCCGCAGGCGGTGGCCACCTTCCGCGCCGGCCACCCGCTGGTGGAGTTCCAGGTGCGCATCGGCGACCACGTGCAGGCGCTGCACGCGCTGCGCAGCTTCGAGACCGACCTGGCGCTGGTGTTCAACCTGGCGCCCGAGCCCGACATCGAGGTCGTGGCGCAGTTCGAGCAGCGCCTGGTGGCCACCATGCACCGCAGCCACCCGCTGGCGCAGCGCGGCGGCGGCGTGCGGCTGCGCGAATGCCTGGACCACCCGCTGGTGCTGCCCAACCGCGAGGCCGGCGGGCGCCAGCTGCTGGAGCGCTACCTGGTGCGCACCAGCTTGAAGCTGCGCCCTGCCGTGGAAAGCAACAGCTTCGAGTTCCTGCGCGGCTGCCTGTACCACGGGCACGCGATCTCGTTCCAGATCGCGATCGGCGCCGTCAGCGACGGCGGCGAGATCGTCGCGCGCGAGATCCTCGACCGCGGCTTTCCGGTCGGCCACCTGGTGTTGGCGCGGCTGCGCGGGCGGCAGCTGCCGGTCATCACGCACGCCTTCACCGAGCACCTGGCGCAGGCGCTGGCGGTCACGGCGCCCTGAAGGACCGGCCTTTTCAGCCCGTGGCGCGCGCTCTCGCCTCGTGCAGCGTCGCCAGCGTGATCTTGCGCACCTCGGCCTTGCTCTGCTCGATGTGCGTGCGCAGCAGCAGCTGCGCGGTGTCGGTCTTGCGCTGCATCACCGCGCGCAGGATCTTGCCGTGCTCGGTGTAGGTGGCCTCGATGCGGTCGCCGCGCGTGAAGTCCAGACGCCGGATGATGCGGATGCGCTCGGTCACATCCCAGTGCATGCGCGCCATCTCGTCGTTGCCGGCGGCGCGCACCAGCGTGGCGTGGAACTGCTCGTCGAGCGCACCCACCGCGCGGCCGTCGGTCAGGCGCTCGGCCACCGGCAGCAGCCACACGGCCTTCAGCTCTTCCAGGGCCGGCGGCGTCTCGGTGCTGGCGCACAGCCGGCCCACCGCAGCCGACTCCAGCACCACGCGCAGGTCGTAGAGCTGCTCCAGCTTGCCGAAGTCGATGGGGCGCACGAACCAGCCGCTCTTGCTTTCCACGTCGAGCAGGCCTTCGTTGCGCAGCCGGAACAAGGCCTCGCGCACCGGCGTGCGGCTGACGCCCAGCCGCGCGCCGAGTTCGGCCTCGGAGAAGCGGTCGCCAGGCACCAGCAGGAAGTCGTGCAGCTGCCCCTTCAGCACGGCGTACACCTGCTCGGCGAGGTTGGCGCGTGCGGGCACCGTGTCTGCGGTGGCGGAGGTGACGAGCGCGCGCATCGGCATCACGCGAAGTGGCAGGCCGCAACGTGGGCCGTGCCGCGCGCGGCCAGCGGCGGCGCCTCGCGCTGGCAGCGGTCTTGCACCGCCGGGCAGCGGCTGCGGAAGCGGCACAGCGGCGGCGGGTCGATGGGGCTCTGCACCTCGCCCTGCAGCCGGATGCGCTGCGCCACCGCAGCACCCGGCACGGCCGAGACCAGCGCCCGCGTGTACGGGTGCGCAGGCTGCGCAAAGACGTCGGCCGATGGACCCATCTCGACGATCTTACCGAGGTACATCACGGCCACGCGGTCGGTCAGCAGACGCACCACGTTCAGGTCGTGGCTGACGAACACGGTGGCCAGGCCCAGCTCGCGCCGCAGCCGGTCGAGCAGCTGCAGCACGACGGCCTGCACCGAGACGTCGAGCGCCGCGGTGGGCTCGTCCAGGATCAGCAGCCGCGGCCGCGATGCCAGTGCCCGCGCGATGCCCACGCGCGCCTTCTGCCCGCCCGAGAGCTGGTGCGGGTAGCGCGACAGCAGCTCCAGCGGCAGCCCCACCTGCGTGGCCACTTCGTCGACCCGCGCGTGCGCCGTGGCCGCGTCCATGCCGGCCAGCAACCGGCAGGGTTCGGCAATGGTGTCGCGCGCGGTGTAGCGCGGGTTCAGGCTGTCGGTGGGGTCCTGGAACACGAGCTGGATCGCCGAGCGCAGCGCATGGCGCGCAAAGCGCTTGGCCGGCACGGCAGCCAGGTCCTGGCCGTCGAACACGATGCGGCCTTCGCTTGGGTCGTGCAGCCGCGCCAGCAGCCGCACCAGCGTCGACTTGCCGCAGCCCGACTCGCCCACCAGGCCCAGGCTCTCGCCCGGCGCCACGTCGAACGAGACGTCTTCCACCGCATGCAGCAACGAACCGCGCTTGCCGGCCACCGGGAAGCGCTTGCCCAGGCGTTCCACCTGCAGCAGCGGCGTGGTCGTCTGGTGCTCAGCCATGCGCGGCCTCCGTGGCTGCCGTCAGCGGGTGCCAGCAGGCCACCGCGCGGCCGGCCGTGGGCTGCAGCGGCGGCAGGGCCTCTCGGCATTGCGCATCGGCGCGCTCGCAGCGTTCGCTGAAGCGGCAGGCCGGCAGTTGCGCGCGCCGCAGGTCGGGCAGGCTGCCGGGCACGGGCAGCAGGCTGTCCAGCGTGCTGCCGGCGCCGGGCGTGGACGAGATCAGCCGCGCCGTGTACGGGTGCTGCGGCGCACTGAAGAGCGCCTGCGTGGGCGCCATCTCCACCGCGTGCCCGGCGTGCATCACGACGATGCGGTCGCAGTACTCGGCTGCCAGCCCGAGGTCGTGCGTGATGAACAGCGTGGCCATCTGGCGTTCACGCGCCAGGCCCGTGATCAGGTCCATCACCGCGGCCTGCGTGGTGACGTCCAGGCCCGTGGTGGGCTCGTCGGCGATCAGCAGCGCCGGCCGGCAGGCCAGCGCGATGGCGATCATCACGCGCTGGCACATGCCGCCCGACAGCTCGAACGGATAGGCCGACCAGCGCCGCTCGGGGTCGGCGATGGCCACCTCGCGCAGCGCCTGCACGGCGCGCTCGCGCAGGCCCAGCGCGGCGTCGGGCCCGGTGCGGCCGCGCGCGGCCACGGCGTGGCGGCGCAGCACGTCCTCGATCTGCAGGCCCACCGGACGGATCGGGTTCAGCGCCGTGCGCGGGCTCTGGAAGATCATGCTGATCTCGCGCCCGCGCAGGTCGGCCAGCGTCTTCTCGTCGGCGCGCAGCAGGTCCAGGCCGCCGAACACCGCGCTGCCGGCGGTGACCTTGGCGGCGGCGTCGCTGATGCCCAGCATCGCGTACGACAGCACGCTCTTGCCCGAGCCGCTTTCGCCCACCAGGCCGACGATTTCGCCCTTGTGCAACTGCAGGTTGACGTGTTCCAGCGCGCGCACGGTGCCGCTGCGGGTGCGGAACTCGAGGCTGAAGTCCTGCACGTCGAGCAGGGGCACCGTGCTCATGTTCTTTTCCTGGGGTCGAAGATGTCGCGCAGCGCATCGCCGAGCAGGTTGAACGAGAACACCGCCAGCATCAGCACCGCACCGGGGAAGAAGCTCACCCACCACTCGCCCGAGACGATGAACTGTGCGCCCTCGGCGACCAGGATGCCCCACTCGGGCTCGGGCGGGCGCACGCCCAGGCCGATGAAGCTCAGGCCGGCGGCGTTCAGGATCGCCCAGCCCATGTTCAGGCTGACCTGCACCATGGCCGGAGGCAGGATGTTGGGGAACAGGTGCAGCGCCAGGATGCGCAGGTCGCCGTTGCCCGACAGGCGCGCGGCCTCGATGAAGCCGGCCTCGCGGCGCACGTTCGTTTCGGCGCGCGCCACGCGCACGTAGAACGGCAGGTTGATGATGGCCGTGGCCAGCACGATGTTGCCCACCGTGTTGCCCAGGGCGGCGACGATGCCCATCGCCAGCACGAACAGCGGGAAGGCCATGATGGTGTCGGACACGCGCGTGACGGCCAGGTCCCACCAGCCGCCGAAGTAGCCCGCGGCCAGCCCGAGCGCGATGCCGAGCACGAAGCTCAAGCCCACCGCGCTGACGGCAATGCCCAGGTCCAGCCGGGTGGCGGCGATGGTGCGCGAGAAGATGTCGCGGCCCAGCGCGTCAGTGCCGAACCAGTGCGCGGCCGACGGCGGCTGCAGCGCCACCGCGCTGTTGCTGGCCAGCGGGTCGTAGGGCACGATCCACGGCCCCACCAGGGCCAGCAGCACGAACAGCGCGAACAGCCCGGCGGCGAGCTTGGTCACCGGGTTCTCGTTGAGCACGTGGCGCACGTGCTGGAGGTGCTGAACGTAAGAAGGCGCGGCATTCATCAGCGCTCCAGCGAGATGCGCGGGTCGATCAGCGTGTACAGCACGTCCACCAGCAGGTTCAGCAGCACGAAGAGCACGCCCATCGCGAGCACGAAGCCCTGCACCGGCGCGTAGTCGCTGGCGGTCAGCGCGTCGATGGCGTAGCTGCCCACGCCGGGCCAGCCGAAGACCTTCTCGATGATCACGCTGCTGCCCAGCATGAAGCCGAACACCATGCCCAGCGTCGTCACCACCGGCAGCAGCGCGTTGCGCAGCGCGTAGCGCACCTGCACGGTGGTCTTGCTCAGGCCGCTGGCGCGCGCGGTGCGCACGAAGTCCGAGCTCAGCACCTGCAGCATCGACGCCCGCGTCATGCGGGCAATGGGCGCCAGCACGAACAGCGCCATCGTCACCGTGGGCAGCACCAGTTGCTTGAACGCGGCCCACCACAGGGCCAGGTCGCCGACCAGCAGCGCGTCCACCAGGTACAGGCCGGTGACCGTGGGCGGCGGCGAGAACACCGGATCGAGCCGCCCCAGCGGCGCCGGCGCCCAGCCGAGCAGGAAGTAGAAGACGTAGGACAGCACCAGGCCGGTGAAGAAGGTCGGCAGCGAGACGCCGGCAGTGGTGAGCAGGCGGCAGAGCTGGTCGATCCACGAGCCCGGCCGTGTGGCCGCCATCACGCCCAGCGGCAGCGCGATGGCGCAGGCCAGCAGCAGCGCCAGCAGCACCATCTCCAGCGAGGCCGGCAGCCGCGCCACCAGCTCCTGCAGCACCGGCTGGCCGGTGGTGATGGACAGGCCGAAGTCGCCGCGCAGCAGCGCGCCCACGTAGTTCAGGAACTGCTGCGGCAGCGGCTGGTCCAGGCCCAGCTGCTGCCGCACCTGGTCCACGGCTTCCTGCGTGGCGGCGCCGCCGGCGAAGTAGGCCGCCGGGTCGCCGGGCAAGGCACGCGTGAGCAGGAAGGTGATGACGATCACGCCCACCAGGTTGGGCAGCGCCGCCAGCAGGCGCTTGAAGACCACATGCAGCGTCGCGGGCATGCAGCTCAGCCCAGCAGGCTCACGTGCGCGGCGACCACGCGCCAGCCTTCGGGCAGGCGCACCCAGGTCTGGCTCTGGCGGCCGCTGCGGGTGCTGCCCTCGCGCTGGAACTCGGTCATCGCGGTGGCGAAGTCGCGGCCGTAGGTGGTGATGACGGTGTGGTGCAGCGTGCGCGCCAGGCCGGTGCTGGGCCGCGCCAGCCGGAAGGCGCGGATGGCCTCGATGCCGTGCAGGTTCTCGCCGACGCCGTAGCGCACGGTGTGGGGGCTGGACCAGAAGAGCTCGTCCAGCACCTCGACGCGGTTGTTGACCAGCGCGTCTTCGTAGCGGGCGAACACGGCCGTCACTTCGGCCAGCACGTCGGGCAGGTTGATGTCCATCGTCGTCACTCCAATGCGGCCACGGGGGCATGCACCACGCCCGCGGTTTCCAGCGCCTGCGCCACGCGCAGCACCCGGTCTTCGCGCCAGGGCGCGGCGATCAGCTGCACGCCCACCGGCAACGTGGCGTGCGCGCCCCACACCGGCACCGTGCACACCGGCAGGCCGATGCACGACACCGGCTGCGTCAGCAGGCCCATGCTGGCGCGCGCCGGCAGGCGCTGGCCAGCGATGTCCAGCCATTCGGTGCCGATCGCGGGTGCGGCGCACGGCGTGGCCGGGGCGATCAGCACGTCCACGTGCTCGAAGCTGCGCGCCACCTGCTGCGCGAACCAGCGCCGCACGCGCTGCGCCTGCTGCACCCAGGCCGCGGGCAGCAGCGCGCCGGCCAGGAACCGTTCGCGCGAGAGCGGCTCGAAGTCGTGCGGCCGGCTCTGCAGGTTCGGCAGGTGCAGCGCCGCGCTTTCGGCATTGGTGATCAGGAAGGCCGCGGCGCGGGCGCGTGCGACCTCGGGCCATTCCACCTGCACGCGGGCGCCCAGCGCCGACGCCACCGCCTGCACCGCCGCCAGCGCCTCGGGCTGCGCCATCGTCTGGAACCAGCCGCCGAGCACGCCGATGCGCAGACCCTGCGCGCCCTGCGCCAGCGCCGGCAGCGTGGGCTCGGCCGCGCGCGGCGACTGCGCCGGGTCCAGCGGGTCGGGGCCCTGCATCAGGTCGTAGGCGAGCGCCAGGTCGTGCACGCTGCGCGCGAACGGACCCAGATGGTCCAGGCTGCCGACAAACGGAAAGCTGCTGCGGCGCGACAGCCGGCCGTAGGTGGGCTTGAGACCGAACACGCCGCACAGCGAGGCCGGCACGCGGATGGAGCCGTTGGTGTCGGACCCCAGCGTCAGCGGCACCTGGCCCGCGGCCACCGCCGCGGCGCTGCCACCCGACGAGCCGCCGCTGATGCGCGCCAGGTCGTGCGGGTTGCGCGTGGGGCCGTAGTGGCTGTTCTCGGTGGTGAAGCCGTAGGCGTACTCGTCCATGTTCAGCGCGCCCACCAGCACACCACCGGCCGCCTGCAGGCGCTGCACCAGCACGGCGTCGGCCGTGGCCGGCGGCTGGTCGCGCTCGATCTTCGAGCCCGCCAGCGTGGTGAGGCCCTGCACGTCGAACAGGTTCTTCACCGCGAAGGGCACGCCGGCCAGCGGCAGCACCTCGCCAGCCGCGATGCGGGCATCGACTGCATGGGCCTCAGCCATTGCACGTTCGCGCGTGATGGCCGTGAACGCGTTGACCCGCGCGTCGGTGGCGGCCACGCGGGCCAGCGTGGCGGCGGCCACGGCCACCGCACTGGTCTGGCGGCCGTTCACCGCGGCGGCAATGCTGCCGGCGCTGCTGCCCTTCATGGCTGCCGCTCCGCGCCGGCCGGCGTGAACACCGGCGCCGCTTCCTCCTCGGGCGCCAGCGGGTGCTGCATCACCAGCCCGGCCAGGCCCGCGGCCAGCCCGAAGTAACGCAGCACGCCGGGGCGCAGGTCGTCGGGGATGGGCAGGCCCAGCGTGGCGGCCGTGGCGTCCACGTGGGCGGCGATCTGCTCGGGGGTCAGGGCCATGGCGGGGCGCACCGCTCAGGCCTTGAACAGCTGGCGGTAGTCGGGCTGCAGATGGAACCAGTACTGGTAGCCCATCACGTTCTTCTGCATCGCCACGTCCATCGTCGGCTGGAACAACGGGATGCGCGGCACCTCGTCGTAGGCGAGCTGGATCATGTCCTTCACCATGCTGTCGTACAGCGGCTTGCTCTCGGCGAAACGCGCGTTGTCGATGATCTTGTCCATCTTCGGGTTCTGGTAGCTCATCGTGTTGAACACCGCGTTCTGGCCGTGGTAGCACCAGAAGAAGAAGTACTCGGGGAAGTTCAGCCAGCCGCCGAAGCGGTTGACGATCATCGGCATGTCCTTCTTCAGCAGCGCACTGCGCCAGGTGGCACCGGGGATCTTGTTGATCTGCGCCTTGATGCCGATCTGCGCCAGCGCTTCCTGGATCAGCACCGCCATCGGCTCGCCGGTCGTGGCGCCGCCGAGGTCGAAGCTCAGCGTGGTCTCGAAACCGTTCGGCATGCCGGCCTCGGCCAGCAGCGCCTTGGCGCGGGCGATGTCGGCCTTGTAGGCGGTGGGCTGCGGCCACGCCGTGGTGGTGACCTTGGGCGACGCCGCGCCGTAGAGCTTGATGCCGCGGCCGTACAGCGCGTTGTCGAACATCCGGTCGTAGGGCAGCGCGTAGGCCACCGCCTGCCGCACCTTGGGGTTGTTGAACGGCGGCTTGGTGACGTTCATGCCCAGGTAGAACATCGAGTTCTCGATCGGCATGCTGCTGACCTTCACCGCGCCGCCTTCCTTGGCGAGCTCGGAGAAGTCCTTGGGCGGCAGGTCGAAGGTGATGTCGATGTCACCCTTGAGCAGCAACGCGCGGCGGTTGCCGGCGTTGGGCACGTCGCGCTGGATCACGCGGCGCAGCTTGGGAAGCGGGCCGCTCTTCCAGTCGTCGTTGCGCACGTAGACGATCTCCTGGCCGGGGCGGAAGACCTCGACCTTGTAGGCGCCGCCGCCGGCGGTGTTGTTGCGCGTCCAGGCCAGGCCCCAGGGGTCGGTGGCGGTGGCGTGTTTCTTCACCAGCGCGCTGTTGAAGACGCAGGGCACGACGACGGCCAGGTCGTTCATCGTCAGCTTGTCGCGGCGCAGGAACTTCACCTTGAAGGTGTGCGTGTCCACCACCTCGAACTGCTCGGGCTTCTCCAGCGAACCCGCGGCCATCTGGAAGGTGGGGAAACCGCCGACGCTGACCGCACGGTCGAAGCTCCACTTCACGTCCTGCGCGGTGACGGGCGTGCCGTCGTGGAAGGTCGCGTTCCTGCGCAGCTTGAAGGTGACCGACTCGCCGTCGGGCGCGATCTTCCAGCTCTCGGCCAGCTCGGGCTCGAGCTTGTTCAGGTCGTACATCACGCGGCCGTCGGGCAGCGTCTTCCTGCCGTAGGTCATCAGCCGGTCGTAGACCAGCCACGAGACACCGTAGCTCGGCCGGTTCGCGCCCACGGTGTGGATGTCCAGCGAGTTGGGGCCGAATTCATTGGCCACCACCAGCACGTCCTTCGGGCGCGCCTGCGCTTGCGCGGTGGCGGGCAAGGTGGCGGCGGCAGCGGCCGACGCGGCGGCGGTGGTGGTGAGGAAATGGCGACGGTCCATGGGCACTCCGAATGTGGTCAGGCGGAACGGGAAGCCAGGTAGGCACGCCAGCCGCCGAACGCGGTGACGTCTTCTGCCTGGCGCAGGGCGTGGGCTTCGCACAGGAAGCCGTGCACGTGGCGGCCGTCGGCGAGCGCGACGCTGCCCAGGCCCAGCGGTGGCGGGATCAGCGCGAGGAAGGAGCCCACCGCCTGCATCGGCACGGCCCACACTTCCACCGCAATGGCCGCCCCGCCCTCGCCCGGCGCACAGCGCTGCAGCCCCGGCTTGGGCGGCACGGTGCCGGGCAAGGCGTACAGCTTGTAGTCGGGCGCGGTGTGCGTGCGCTCCAGCAGCACGGCGCCGCGCTCGGTGAGCTGGCCGTTCAGCGGCAGGCCCGACAGGTGCGCCCCCACCACCGCCAGCGGCAGCGTGGCGGCCACGGCCGGGCGGCGCGGCAGCGGGCCTTCGCCCAGCCAGGCGCGGCCCACTTCGGCCAGCACCACATCGTGCCCGCCGGGGCCAATGAACGTGACGCCGAAGGGCAGGCCCGCGGCCGTGCTGCCCGCCGGCACGGCCAGTGCCGACCAGCCCAGCAGGTTGACGAAGTTCGTGTACAGCCCGAGCCGGGCGTTCGCGCCCACGGGATCGGCATCGACCTCGGCGAAGGTGGGGTGGCCCGGCGCGGTGGGCACCAGCAGCACGTCGACCTGCTGCCACAGCGCGGCCAGCTGCACCTGCAACGCGCGCAACCGGTACTGCGCCGCGAAGGTGTCGGTGGCGCTGAAGCCGCGCGCCTTCTCGATGACCTGGCGCACGGTGGCGTCGAGTGCGCCGGGGTCGTCGGCCAGCAGCGCACGCACGACCGCGTGGCGCTCGGCGACCCAGGGGCCGTCGTACAGCAGCGCGGCCACGGCCTGCAGCGGCGCGAAGTCGATCTCCACCAGGTGGTGGCCATCGAGCCGTGCCTGTTCCAGCGCCGCCTGCCAGGCCGGCGCGTAGCCCGCGTCGCCGCTGAACAGCGGCGATGCCGGCACGCCCACGCGCAACTGCGCCGGTGGCACGGCCGGGCCGGGTTCGAAGCGGCTGTAGGGGTCGGCCGGGTCGGCGCCTTCGATGACCCCCAGCACCGCCGCCGCGTCGCCCACGCTGCGCGCGAACACCGAGACGCAGTCCAGCGTGCGGCAGGCCGGCAGCACGCCCGCGGTGCTGACGCGCCCCGGCGTGGGCTTGAGCCCCACCAGGCCGTTGAAGCCGGCCGGCACGCGGCCGGAGCCGGCGGTGTCGGTGCCCAGCGCAAACGGCACCACGCCGCGCGCCACGGCCACGGCCGACCCCGCACTGCTGCCACCGCTGATGCGCGTGGCATCGGCCACGCAGGCCGGCCGGCCGTAGGGCGAGCGCGTGCCGACCAGGCCGGTGGCGAACTGGTCGAGGTTGGTCTTGGCCAGCCACAGCGCGCCGGCGTCCAGCAGCTTGCGCACTGCGGTGGCGCTGGCATCGGCCTCATGCGCGAAGGCCGGGCACGCGGCCGTGGTGGGCGCGCCGGCGATGTCGATGTTGTCCTTCACGGCGAAGGGCACACCCAGCAGCGGGTAGCGCTGCAGCAGCGCTGCGCGGTCGGTGCCTTCGGCCAGGCGCAGCACCAGCGTGGCCAGCTGCGCTGCCCAGTCGGCCTCGCTGCAGTGGTGGATGAAGATGCCCTGCCCGTCGAGCGCGACTGCCCGGGTACGTGCGGCGTGCAGCGCCGGCAGGGGGTCGCCGCCCTGCAGCAGCAGCGCCTGCCAGGCCGCCACGGTGGCAGGCGGGAGCGTCGGTGAGGCGGTGGCGTTCGACATTGGTGCACTGATTGGTATACCAGTGCAGTCGAGCACAAAGCGTGCCAAGTCCACCTGCCCTGCTTGTCCGCTTGTCCGCCACCACGGGCTGCGACATCATTGAAGCGGCAGATGTCGCGTGCACAAGCGGCGCCCGCCACCACACACACCAGGGAGACACGCATGCGGCGTCGCGACAGCCTTCACCTCTTCGGCAGGGCGGCCTTGCTGCCGCTGCTGTCCAGCCTGCCGGCGCTGGCTGCCAACGACCCCCGCCCCGAGGCCCCGCTGGCCGCCGTGCTGGGTGAATGGCGCGGCAGCCTGACCGTCCGCGACGTCGGTGCGCCCGAACGCATGGTGACGCTGCCGGCGCGGCTGTTCGTCTCGGCGGTGGCGCCCGACGAGATCGCGCTGCACTACGTCCACGACGACGGCCCGGGCAAGACGGTCTACGGCTATGAGCGCATGCGCTTCGAGTTCGCCAGCAACACGCTGCTGTGGATCAGCGGCGCGGTGGAGAAGACGGCACTCGTCGGCCGCATCGTCGCCAGCGACAGCGCCACCGGCGTGCAGCGCTACGTGGTCGAGACCACGAAGGACCGCGCCTTGAGCCGCTACACGCTGGAGTTCGGCGCGCGCAGCTTCGCGCTGCAGAAGGACGAGGTCGCCCCCGGCGGCCAGGCACAGCTGCGCAACCGCTACAGCTTCACGCGCTGAACCCTGCCGCCTCCTGGCGGCGCCCGGGCTGGATACCTATACAGTTCGGGGCGTGTCCACGCTTGCCGACCTGAACCCCGAACAACGCGCCGCCGCGCTGCACCGCGGCGGCCCGCTGCTGGTGGTGGCCGGCGCCGGTGCCGGCAAGACGCTGACTTTGGCCGCGCGCGTGGCGCAGCTGGTGCTGGACGGCGCCGACCCGCAGCGGCTGCTGCTGATGACCTTCTCGCGCCGCGCCGCGGCCGAACTCGGGCGCCGCGTCGGCCGCCTGCTGCACGAGGCGCTGCGCCTGCCGCCCACCACGGCCGCCCCCGTGCTGCCCTGGTGCGGCACCTTCCACGGCATCGCCGCGCGGCTGCTGCGCGAGCTGGCGCCGCGCATCGGCCTGGCGCCGTCGTTCAGCGTGCTCGACCGCGCCGACGCGCAGGAGCTGATGGGCATGGCCCGCCACGCGCTCGGCTTGTCGGCAACGGCGCAGCGCTTTCCGCAGGCCGGCACCTGCCTGGCCATCCACTCGCGCGCCGTCAACAGCCAGGCGCCACTGGCCGAGCTGCTGCCGTCCACCTACCCCTGGGTGGCGCAGCACGAGGCCGCGCTGCGGCAGTTGTTCGACGCCTACGCCGCCGACAAGCAGCGCCAGCAGCTGCTGGACTACGACGACCTGCTGCTGGCCTGGTGGCACCTGATGCAGCAGCCGCAATTGGCCGCAGCGCTGGCGGCGCGCTTCGAGCACGTGCTGGTCGACGAGTACCAGGACACCAACCGCCTGCAGGCCGGCATCCTGCTGGCGCTGCAGCCCACCGGCCGCGGCCTCACGGTGGTGGGCGACGACGCGCAGAGCATCTACGCCTTCCGCGCCGCCGAGCTGCGCAACATGCTCGACTTCCCCGGCCAGTTCACGCCACCCGCGCGCGTGCTGACGCTGGAACGCAACTACCGCAGCACGCAGCCGCTGCTGGCGGCGTCGAACGCCGTCATCGCGCTGGCGCCCGAGCGCTTCGCGAAGACGCTGTGGAGCGATCGCGCGTCGTCGGCCCGGCCGCGGCTGGTGACGGTGGCCGACGACGCGGCCCAGGCGCGCTGGGTCGCCGACGAGGTGCTGCGCCAGCGCGAACAAGGGCTGACGCTGAAGCGCCAGGCCGTGCTGTTCCGCACCGGCCATCACAGCGCCGCGCTGGAACTCGAACTGACGCGGCGCAACATCCCGTTCGTGAAGTTCGGCGGCCTGCGTTTCCTGGAAGCCAGCCACGTGAAGGACCTGCTGGCGCTGCTGCGCTGGGCGCACAACCCGCGCAGCCGGCTGGCGGGCTTCCGCACCGTGCGCCTGGTGCCCGGCCTGGGGCCGGCCAGCGCCACGCGGCTGCTCGACGCGATGGCCGCCGCCGACGACCCCGCCGCGGCGCTGCGCGGCTGGAAGCCGCCGGCCGCCGCCGCGCTGGAGTGGGCGGCGCTGCGCGATGCCTGGTGTGCGCTGCACGGCGGCACGCAGCGCTGGCCCGACGAACTGCAAGGGGCGCTGGCCTGGTACCAGCCGCACCTGGAGCGCCTGCACGACGACGCCCGCGTGCGCCGTGCCGACCTGGACGCGCTGGCGCAGATCGCCGCCGGCCACGGCAGCCGGGCGCAGTTCCTGACCGAGCTGGCGCTGGACCCGCCCGAGGCCAGCAGCGACGAAGCCGGCCCGCCGCACCGCGACGAGGACTACCTGATCCTGTCCACCATCCACGCCGCCAAGGGCCAGGAATGGAACGCGGTCAGCGTGCTCAACGTCGTCGACGGCTGCATGCCAGCCGACATGGCCACCGGCCACGCTGCCGAGATCGAGGAAGAACGCCGCCTGCTCTACGTGGCGATGACACGCGCGAAGGACAGCCTGAACCTGCTGGTGCCGCAGCGCTTCTTCGTGACCCAGCAGCGTCAGTGGGGCGACCGCCACCTGTACGCCACGCGCTCGCGCTTCATTCCGCCGGAGCTGCTGCCGCAGTTCGAGAGCGTGGCGCCGGAGCCAGAAGCCCACAGCGCACTGGCGCTGGACGGCCCGCCGCTGCTGGACCTGGCCGCCGCGATGCGCAGCCCCTGGCGCTGAAGCGGGCGCACTTCTGGCACGCCGCGTGCAGGCATCAGAATCGGCCACTGCCGCCGCGCTGCACGCCTTCCGCATGAGCTTCCTTTCCCCCCTGCCCCGACGCGCCCTGCTGGCCTTGCTGCTGGCAGCGGCAGCCGCCACGAGCAGCTGCGCCCGCGAGACCGCGCGCGACGACGAGAGCGAGATCGCGGCCGAGCCCGAGGGCCGCGCCGACACGGCCCTGCCCGCCGGCGCACGCGCCGCGCGCGACCTGGCCTACGGCCCCGACGCGCAGCAGACGCTGGACGTGTTCATCCCGCTACGCGCGCAGCGCGCACCCATCGTGCTGATGGTGCACGGCGGCGCCTGGATGCTGGGCGACAAGGCTGGCCGCGGCGTGGCTGCCAACAAGGTGGCGCGCTGGCTGCCGCGCGGCGTGATCGTGGTCTCGGTCAACTACCGGCTCAGCCGCCGCGCACCCAATGCACTGCAGCAGGCCGACGACGTGGCGCGCGCGCTGGCCTTCGTGCAGCAGCGCGCCGCCGGCTGGGGCGGCGACGCGGCGCGTGTGCTGCTGATGGGGCACTCGTCGGGCGCGCACCTGGTCAGCCTGCTCAGCGCCGACCCCGGCATCGCCGAGCGCGCGGGCGCGAAGCCGGTGCTGGGCACGGTGGCGCTGGACAGCGCGGTGTTCGACCTGGTCGAGATCATGGAACGCCGCCACTACCGCTTCTACGACCGCGTCTTCGGCAAGGACCGGCAGGTGTGGCTGGACAACTCGCCCTACCACCGCCTGCAGGGCACGCCGCGGCCGATGCTGCTGGTGTGCTCGTCGCAGCGCAGCGACTCGTGCCCGCAGGCCGACAAGTTCAGCGCCAAGGCACAGGCCGCCGGCGCTCGCGTGAAGGTGCTGCGCGTGCCGCTGAAGCACGGCGAGATCAACGCGCAACTGGGCCTGGCGGGCGACTACACGTCGCAGGTGGAAGACTTCTTGCGCACGCTGGGCGTGCTGGGCACGCCGTAGCGTGCGTCGGGCCGCCGGCCCGGACAGATGATGGTCGGGGTGAAAGGATTCGAACCTTCGACCCACTGGTCCCAAACCAGTTGCGCTACCAGGCTGCGCTACACCCCGAAGCAGCGGATTGTAGCGGCCGGCCCCCAGCCTACGGGTCGGTACGCTCCACCACCTTCTGCGCCGCGGGCGGCTGCAGCTGGCGCGCGATGTCGATGCACTGGCGGATGTGCTGCTCGCACACCAGCTTCAGTGCCGAGAAGGTGAGCGCCGCCGACACCGCCTGCCCGGCGATGGGCACGAACTTGGCAGCCTGCTGCGTGGTCAGGCGCACACCCACCACACGCAGCAGCGTCAGCACCAGGTCGCGCGTGACGATGCGCCCCACCAGCATGCCGCCGCCCACGCTGACGGCCTTGAACACGGCGATGCGGCGGTCGGGTGCCAGGCGTTCGATCTGCTCGGGCGTGAGGCCGAATTCACCGTTGATCTCTGGCAGCACCTTCACCAGCACGCCCACGTCGGTCAGCCAGTCCAGGCCCGGCAGCGGCACCATCGCCACACCGGCGGCGAACAGTGCACGTTTGGTCACGCGCCGCCGGGCGCGCTCGGCGGCGGCCTCGATGGCGTCTTCGCCGATCGGCACCAGTTGCCAGTCGGTCGTTGCAGCGCTGCGCTGGGCAGTCTTCATGCCGGGGTGTCCTGTTCGTTGCGGGTGCGCGGGGGCAGCATCACCTGGTGCTCGCGCGGTGCCTTGAGGATGATGGACGTGGAGGTTTCCGCCAACAGGCACAGCGCGGAGACCACGGCGTCCAGATGGGCGACGTCGGTGACCGCGATCTCCAGTTCCCAGCTGGTTTCGCCGGTGATGTTCCAGGCGTTCACGATTTCCGGCGTGTCGGCAATGATCTTCAGCATGCGCTGGTAGTCGGTGCGGCCCACGCGCACCAGCGCGCGGATTCCGTAGCCCAGCGCGGCCAGGTTCACGGTGGCGCGGTAGCCGGTGATCACGCCGCCGGCTTCGAGCTTGCGCACGCGCTCGGCCACCGCGGGCTGGCTCAGGTGCACGCGCCGGCCGAGTTCGGCCAGGCTGATGCGGGCGTCGGCCTGCAGCTCGGCGAGGATGCGCGTGTCGTAGGAATCCAAAGCGATCATGGCGTTGAACCGTCGATTTCAAGGTCACTGTTCGGCATGTCGAGCATATTGCCATGGATGCTGGCCATCGGCCTTCTTATCATTGCCGCCATGTCTGCCACCCTGCCCCTGCCCACCCCCACCGCGGCGCGCCTGTCGCCGCTGATCCTGGCCTGCCTGGCCGCCACCTGGTTCGTGTGGGGGTCGACCTACCTCGCCATCAAGTGGGCGCTGGTGAGCTTTCCGCCCTTCTTCCAGATGGGCACGCGCTTCGTGGCCGCGGGCGTGCTGCTGGGCGTGTGGGCCCTGTGGCGCGGCGCCGCCTGGCCCACGCGCGGGCAGTGGCTCAGCGCTGCCATCCTGGGCGCGCTGATGCTGGGCGGCGGCTACGGCGCCACGGCGTTTGCGCAGGTCAGCGTCAGCTCGGGCCTGGTGGTGGCCTTCATCGCCGTGGTGCCGGCGCTGGTGGCACTGTTCCAGTGGCCTTACGGCGAGCGGCCCACGAAGCTGGAAGGCGCCGGCATCGCGCTGGGCCTGCTGGGCGTGGTGCTGCTGACGCAGGGCCAGGGTTTCGGCGCTTCGGCCTCGGGCCTGGTCGCGATGGCCATCGCGTGCGCCACCTGGTGCCTGGGCAGCGTGTGGGCCAAGCACGGCCTGCCGGGCGGGCTGCGGCTGGCACTGGCGCCAGGCGCGGCGGGCTACGCCAGCCAGATGCTGGCCGGCGGGCTGCTGCTGCTGGGCATGTCGTGGGCCGTGGGCGAGACGCCGAGCTTCCCGCCAGATGCCCGCTCGGTGGCCAGCTGGTTCTACCTGGTGGTGGCGGGCTCGCTGATCGGCTTCTCGGCCTACATGCTGCTGCTCGAACGCACCAGCGCCGGCCTCGCGTCGAGCTACAGCTTCGTGAACCCGGTGATCGGCATGGTGCTGGGCGTAGCGCTGGGCGGCGAGGTCGTCAGCGGCCAGGAAGTGCTGGCCGCCGGCGTCATCACCGGCGGCGTGGTGCTGCTGCTGGCCGCGCGGCGCTGAGGCCGCGGGCGGCCGCGGCGGCCCCGGCGGCTCAGCGGCGCTGTTCCGCCGCCGCGCGGATGGCCGCCAGCGTCGTGCGTGAGGTGCTCACGTCGGCGTCCAGCTTCAGGTGCAGCAGGCCCCGCCGGCCGGCGTCGATCAGGCGCCGCAGCGCCGGCTCCAGCTCGGCCGTCTGGGTGGCGCTTTCGGCGTTCCAGCCGTAGGCCCGCGCCAGCGCCGCGAAGTCGGGGTTGTAGAGGTCGCTGCCGCTGACGCGCCCCGGGTATTCGCGTTCCTGGTGCATGCGGATGGTGCCGTAGGTGCCGTTGTCGACCACGATGCTCAGCAGCTGCTTCGCGCCGTAGCCGGTGGCGGTGGCGAGTTCCTGGCCCGTCATCAGGAAGTCGCCGTCTCCGGCAAGGTTCACCACCCAGCGCTGCGGCTGCAGCAGCGCGGCTGCCACCGCGGCCGGCAGGCCGTAGCCCATCGCGCCGTTGGTGCAGGCCAGCTGCGTGCGGCCCGCGTGCTGCAGGCCGGGGTACCGGTAATAGCGGTGCAGCCAGCCGCTGAAGTTGCCGGCACCGTTGGTGTAGATGGTGTCTTCGGGCAGCAGTTGCGCCAGCAGGCGGATCAGCACCGCCATGTCCATCGGCGCCACCGCCGGCGCCACCTGGTTGGCAACGTACTCGGCGTTCGCCGCCGCCGTGTGTGCCGCCCAAGACACGCTGGGTGGTGCGGCCAGCGTCTCCAGCGCCTTGGCGGCGCAGGACATCGAGCTCTGCAGCAGCAGGTCGGCGGCGTAGACGCGGCCCAGTTCCTCGGCCCCGGCGTGGATGTGCACCAGCTTCTGGCGCGGCCGCGGCGGCTGCAGCAGCGTGTAGCCGCTGGTCGTCATCTCGCCCAGCCGCACGCCTAAAGCGATGACGAGATCGGCCTCGCGGATGCGCGTGGCCAGCTTCGGATTGATGCCGATGCCCACGTCGCCCGCGTACAGCGGGTGGCGGTTGTCGAAGGTGTCCTGGAAGCGGAAGGCGTTGCCCACCGGCAGCTGCCAGTTCTCGGCGAAGCGCTGCAGCGCGCGGCAGGCCTCGGCGTCCCAGCCGCCGCCGCCGGCGATGACGAACGGCCGCTCGGCCGCCAGCAGCATCGTGCGCAGGTCGCGCAGCGCGCCCGGCGCCGGCCAGGCCTGCGCGGGCTCGGCGCGCGGCAGCACCGGTGCGTCGGTCAGCGTCGTCAGCATGTCCTCGGGCAGCACCAGCACCACCGGGCCGGGGCGGCCCTGCAGCGCGGTGTGGAAGGCACGCGAGACGTACTCGGGCACGCGCTCCGCGTCGTGGATCTCGCCCACCCACTTGGCCATGCCCAACGTGCCGGGGCCGAACATCTGGCGGTAGTCGACCTCCTGGAAGGCCTCGCGGTCGCGCTGGTCGCTGGCCACCTGGCCGATGAACAGCACCATCGGCGTGCTGTCCTGGAAGGCCGTGTGCAAGCCGATGCTGGCGTTGGTGGCGCCGGGCCCGCGCGTGACGAAGCAGACGCCGGGCCGGCCGCTCAGCTTGCCCTGCGCCTCGGCCATGAAGGTGGCGCCGCCTTCCTGGCGGCAGGCGATGAAGCGGATCTTGTCGCGGTGTTCGTGGAAGCCGTCGAGCACGGCGAGGTAGCTCTCGCCGGGCACGCCGAAACAGGTGTCGACGCCCTGCGCGACCAGCGCTTCGACGAGGGCGTGGCCGGCGGGCCGGCGGGGCAGCGGTGGAGTGCTCATGGCTGCACTGTAGCGGGGCGCGCTAGCATCGGCCGAGCCGCATCGTCACCGCCCACGTCACCGCCCAACCTTGCCCCGCGCCGCCGCCCCCACCCCGCCCGAACCCCGCTCGCGCGACGCCGACCGCTCGCAGCAGGCCATCCTGCTGGCCGCGCGCGACGAGTTCGCGGCGCACGGCCTGGGCGGCGCGCGCGTGGACCGCATCGCCGAACGCGCAGGCGTCAACAAGCGGCTCATCTACTACTACTTCGACAACAAGGACAGCCTCTTCGTCGCCGTGCTCGAAGAGGCCTACCGCCAGATCCGCGACGCCGAACGGCAGCTGCACCTGGCCGACCTGGCGCCGGCCGACGCGATCCGCAAGCTGACCGAGTTCACCTGGAACTACTACCTCGAACACCCCGAGTTCCTGACACTGCTGAACAGCGAGAACCTGCACGGCGGCCGCCACCTGGAGCTGTCGACCAACGTGCAGCCGATGAACTCGCCGCTGATCCAGACGCTGGCCGAGGTGCTGGAACGCGGCCGCGCCAGCGGCGACTTCCGCGGCGGCGTGGACCCGCTGCAGCTGTACATCTCGATCGCCGGTCTGTCGTACTTCTACCTCTCGAACAAGCACACGCTGTCGGCCATCTTCGGCCGCAACCTGATGTCGGCGAAGGCGCGCAGCGAGCGGCTGTCGCACATCTGCGACGTGGTGCTGGGCTACGTGCTGCGCGACTGACCGCAGCGCGTCGATTCACCCGATGGTGAATTGAGCCTCTTCCGTTTCCCCAAGAGACCGGGTTAGCCCTAGGCGCCTTGCATTGTCGTGCGCCCGGAACGGCTCTTAGAATCGTCTCTATTCACCAAATGGTGATTTAGGAGACACACCATGGCCCCCACCACCCGCACGCTGCGCCGCAGCTTCCTGGCCACCACGCTGGCCCTGCTGCCGCTGGCCGCCGCCGCGCAAGCCGGCTACCCGAACAAGCCGATCCGCGTGATCGTGCCGTTCGCGGCCGGCAGCACCACGGACATCATCGCGCGCGCCATCAGCGACAAGATGAGTGCCAGCCTCGGCCAGCAGCTGGTGGTGGAAAACAAGGCCGGCGCCAGCGGCACCATCGGCCAGCAGCTGGTGGCCGGTGCCGCACCCGACGGCTACACGATCCTGGTCCACTCGTCGTCGCACACGGTGAGCCCGTCGACCTTTGCGAAGCTGCCGTTCGACACCGTGGCCGACTTCACCGGCATCACGCCCATCAGCTCCACGCCCAACGTGCTGGTGATGGCACCCAGCAAGGGCATCAAGACGCTGGGCGAGCTGCTGGCCGCGGCCCGCGCGAAGCCGGGCACGATGAACTTCGCATCGGCCGGCCAGGGCAGCGCCACGCACCTGAACGCCGAGAAGTTCAAGATGGCCGCGAAGATCGAGGCCACGAACATCCCGTTCAAGGGCTCGGCCGAAGCGGTGACGGAAGTCATCTCGGGCCGCGTGGACTACTACTTCTCGCCCATCGCCCCGGTCATCGGCCAGATCAAGGGCGGCCAGTTGCTGGCACTCGCCGTGGGCTCGCCGATGCGCGCCTCGGCCCTGCCCGACGTGCCCACCACGGCGGAAGCCGGCGTGCCGGGCTCGGAGTTCAACTTCTGGATCGGCATGATGGCGCCGGCCAAGACGCCGCGCGACATCGTCAACCGCCTGCAGGCCGAGGTGGTGAAGGCGCTGGCCGACCCCGAGGTGAAGGAGCGCTTCGCCAAGCTCGGCGCCGACGCCTGGACGCTCACGCCCGAGCAGTTCGACGCCTACATCAAGACCGAGATCGCGAGCAACGCGAAGCTGGTGCAGGCCGCTGGCCTGGCGCCCAAGCCCTGACCGCCCGCCGCCTCTTCCCCCTTCTTTCGAGCACCCCATGGCCACCAAGACCCTGGGTCTGATCATGCACGGCGTCACCGGACGCATGGGCATGAACCAGCACCTGATCCGCTCCATCGTCGCGATCCGCAACCAGGGCGGCGTGCAACTCGCCAACGGCGACCGCGTGCTGCCCGACCCCATCCTGATCGGCCGCAATGCCGAGAAGATCGAGGCGCTGGCCCGCACGCACGGCATTACGCGCTGGGGCACCAACCTCGACGCCGCGCTGGCCAACCCGTCGGACACCGTGTTCTTCGACGCCGGCACCACGCAGATGCGGCCCACGCTGCTGGCGCAGGCGCTGCGCGCGGGCAAGCACGTGTACTGCGAGAAGCCGATCGCCACCAACCTGAACGAGGCGGTGGAACTGTGCCGCGTGGCGCAGGCCTCGGGCCTGAAGCACGGCGCGGTGCAGGACAAGCTGTTCCTGCCAGGGCTGCGCAAGCTGGACATGCTGCGCCGCTCCGGCTTCTTCGGGCGCATGCTCAACGTGCGCATCGACTTCGGCTACTGGGTCTTCGAAGGCGACCTGCAGCCGATCCAGCGCCCGAGCTGGAACTACCGCGCCGAAGACGGCGGCGGCATGATCCTGGACATGATGTGCCACTGGCGCTACGTGCTGGACAACCTGTTCGGCGAGGTGCAGTCCATCACCTGCCTGGGTGCCACGCACATCGACCGCCGCTGGGACGAAGCCGGCCAACCCTACACCTGCACCGCCGACGACGCAGCCTACGCCACGGCGCAGCTGCGCGGCCACAACGGCGAGCCCGTGGTGGCGCAGATGACGATGAGCTGGGCCACGCGCGTGCGGCGCGACGACCTCGTCACGTTCCACGTCGACGGCACGCACGGCTCGGCCGTGGCCGGGCTGCAGAGCTGCCGCGCGCAGAGCCGCGTCACCACGCCGCGGCCGGTGTGGAACCCCGACGTGCCGCAGTCCATGAACTTCTTCGACCAGTGGCAGGAGGTGCCGGACACGCAGGTCTACGACAACGGCTTCAAGATCCAGTGGGAAGCCTTCATCCGCCACATCGTCGAGGACGCTCCTTACCGCTGGACGCTGCCCGAAGGCGCCAAAGGCGTGCAGCTGGTGGAAGCCGCGCTGAAGAGCTCCGCGGAGCGGCGCTGGGTCGACGTGCCGGCACTGGACCTCTGATGGCACTGCAGATCACCCTGCCCCAGGCCGACGGCCGCCTCGTGCCGTACACGCTGCGCGGCCCGGGCGCGTTCACGCCGGCCGCGCCCGGCGCGGCGCTGAACCGCATCGCGTACTCGGCCGCGCACGTGGTGGCCGATGCCCGCGCGGCCGTCGACCCCTGGCTGCAGAGCGCGGTGGACTGGGACGCCACCATCGCCTACCGGCGCCGGCTGTGGTCGCTGGGCCTGGGCGTGGCCGAGGCGATGGACACGGCGCAGCGCGGCATGGGGCTGGACTGGCCGACCTCGCTGGAGCTGATCGCCCGCTCGATCGACGCCGCGAAGGACATGCCCGGCGCCCTGCTTGCCAGCGGCTGCGGCACCGACCACCTGGCGCCCGACGACGCGCGCTCGGTCGACGACGTGATCCGCGCCTACGAGATGCAGATGGAGGCCATCGAGAAGCTCGGCGGCAAGCTCATCGTGATGGCCAGCCGCGCGCTGGCGCGCGTGGCCACGGGCCCGGCCGACTACGAACGTGTCTACAGCCGCGTGCTGCGCCAGGCGCGGCAGCCGGTGGTGCTGCACTGGCTGGGCGACATGTTCGACCCCGCACTGGCCGGCTACTGGGGCAGTGCCGACACCGACGCCGCGATGGACACGGCGCTGGGCATCATCGCGGCCCACGCGTCGCAGGTGGACGGCATCAAGATCTCGCTGCTCGACAAGGACAAGGAAATCCGCATGCGGGCGCGGCTGCCGGCCGGCGTGCGCATGTACACGGGCGACGACTTCAACTACGCCGAGCTGATCGCCGGCGACGGCCAGCACCACAGCGACGCGCTGCTGGGCATCTTCGACGCCATCGCACCGGCGGCGAGCGCGGCCCTGGCAGCGCTGGCAGCGGGCGACACCGCGCGCTTCCACGCCATCCTGGCGCCCACGGTGCCGCTGTCGCGCCACATCTTCCAGGCGCCCACGCGCTTCTACAAGACCGGCGTGGTGTTCATGGCCTGGCTGAACGGCCACCAGGACCACTTCGTGATGGTCGGCGGCCAGCAGAGCACCCGCTCGCTGCCGCACCTGGCCGAACTGTTCCGCCTGGCCGACGCAGCCGGGCTGCTGGAACAGCCCGATCTGGCGATGGCGCGCATGCGCACGCTGCTGGCGCTGCACGGGGTGCAGGGCTGATGCGGGACTTTTCAGCCGACCACCGCTGGCTGTCGATCAACACCGCCACGGTGCGCCGGCAGCGCGGGCAGGACTGGCCGCTGCTGCAGATCCTGGACGCGTGCGCCGCGCGGGGCATTCGTGCCGTGTCGCCGTGGCGCGACCAGGTCGCCGCCGCCGGCCTGCAGGCCACGGCGCGCACGCTGCGCGCGCACGGCATCGGACTGTCGGGCTACTGCCGCGGCGGCATGTTCACCGACGCCGACGCGGCCGACCAGAACCTGCGTGCGCTGGACGAAGCCTGCGAACTCGGCGCGCCCTGCCTGGTGCTCGTGGTGGGCGCGCTGCCCGGCGCGCTGGCCGGCCGCGCGCAGCACAAGGACATCGCTTCTGCGCGGGCCCAGGTGCAAGACGGCATCGCGGCGCTGCTGGCGCAGGCGCGGCAGCGCGGCATGCCGTTGGCCATCGAACCGCTGCACCCGATGTACGCCGCGGACCGCGCCTGCATCAACACGCTGGAGCAGGCGCTGGACGTTTGCGACGCACTCGACCCCGCGCGCAGCGGCGCGCTCGGCGTGGCGGTGGACGTTTACCACGTGTGGTGGGACCCGAAGCTGCAGCAGCAGATCGCCCGCGCCGGGCGCGAGCGGCTGCTGGCCTTCCACGTGTGCGACTGGCTCACGCCCACGCGCGACCTGCTGAACGACCGCGGCATGATGGGCGACGGCGTGATCGACATCCCGCGCATCCGCGGCTGGGTCGAAGCCGCCGGCTACACCGGCTTCAGCGAGGTCGAGATCTTCTCGACCCAGGACTGGTGGCAGCGCGACGGCGGCGCCGTGCTCGACACCTGCATCGCGCGGCACCGCAGCGCGGTCTGACGGGCGGTCAGCGAGCCCGCCGAGCCCAAGCCACCTCGCCCATCAAGGCCGTTCCAGGCACAGCTGCAGGCCGGCCGCCACTTCGCGGAAGCCCGCCGACCGGTACAGGCCCAGTGCCGGGGCACTGTCGCTGCGCACCGTGAGGTGCACGCAGGGCAGCCGGCGTTCCCCCAGCGCCCACTGCAGCGCATGCAGCAGCAGGGCACGGCCCAGGCCCTGGCCGCGTGCGTGCTCGGCCACGCCGATGTAGTCGACATAGCCCTCGTCGTCGTCACGGCGGTGCTGCACGTAGACGTAGCCGCCGAGGCGGCCGTGCTGCACGGCGGCGAAGAGCTGGTGGTCGGTGTCCAGGCTGGCCGGCAGCGCGTCGCCGCGCAGGTAGGTGGCAGGAAACAGCCGGTCGTGCAGCGCCAGCAGCTCGGGCAGCACCGCGGCGTCGGCCGGCAGCGCGGCGATGGGCGGATGGGTGGCCTGCGTGGATTGCGTCCCCTGTGCAGGCGCGGTGTCTGCGCGCATCACGTGGTAGGTGGTACGCATGGCGAAGCCGGCGTCCAGGCAGGGCTGCACCAGTGCTGCCTCGTCGTGCTGCGGGAAGGCGTCGAAGCGGCGCACCGCCGGCACGGCTTGCAGCAGGTGGGCGATCAAGGCCGCCGCCACATCGCCGCCGGGCACCGCCGTCAACGGCCCGCGCAGCCAGGCGCGGCCTGCGACGGTATCGATCTCTGCGCCAATCCAGCCCAGCGGCGTGCCGTCGTCCGCCTCGGCCACGGCGAACACCGCGCCGTCGTGCGGCAGCCGGCGCAGCTCGGCCGCGTGGCTGTCGGCGCTGTCGCCCTGCTCGCTGTGCAGGCAGCGAACGCGGCCGTCGGCGCGCCGGTTGTGCAACGCGACGAAGCCGCCCCAGGCCGGCCACTCGGCCGGCGCCAGCAGGCGCAACCGCGGCATCATGCGGCCACCGCCGGTACCGGGCGCCGCACGCGGCCGACGTTGAAGGCACTGGCGATCAGCACGCCCTGCAGCAGCGCCAGCGCCAGCCACACGCCGCTGAACTGGCCCAGGTCCATCAGCCGGCCGATGAGCAGCGGCACCACGGCCTGCCCGATGTCCAGGCCCGCGTAGACCACGCCGTAGACGCGGCCGCTGGCGTTGTCCGGCGTCGAGCGCTTGACCAGCAGGTCGCGCGACGGCCCGGCGATGCCCGATGCAAAGCCGATCAGCCCGAACAGCACCGGCACCGCCAGCGCCGGCAGCGGCAGCAGTGCCACGCACAGGGCCAGCACCGCGGCGATGCCGAAGCCCACTGCCACGACGCGTTCGCAGCGCTCGGCGTTGGCCGCCAGGAAGCCGCCCAGCACCATGCCGCTGGCGCTGCAGACCATGTAGATGCTGATGCACACCGCGGCCAGGTGCGCCGGCACGCCGTGCAGCTGCCGCGCGGCTTCGGGCGCGAAGCTCTGGATGATGCTGAGCACGCCGGCGTAGAAGAAGAAGAAGCCGAAGCACATCCACACCGCGGGGATCTTCAGGAAGTCCAGGCTGCCTTCGCTGCCGCCCTGGCTCGTGCCTTGGCTGGCCGTCTGTGCCTGCGCCGCCGCGGGGGCGGCCGGCGCCACAGTCAGCCGCGCGTGCTGCCACAGCAGCACCAGCAGCACGGCGAACGCCAGCGCGGCGGCGCACACCAGCGCCACGCGCCACGAGTACGCCAGCGTCAGCGGCACCAGCATCGCCGGCGCCAGCGCCCAGCCCAGGCTGCCGGTGATGCCGTGCACGCTGTACGCGTGGCCCAGGCGCGCCTTGCCGATCTTGCGGTTCAGCAGCGTGTAGTCCACCGGATGAAAGACACCGTTGCCGATGCCGGCCACCACCGAGAACAGTGCCAGCATCGTGTAGCTGGTGCTGGCGGCAAAGCCCAGCGCCGCCGCCCCCAGCAGCGCCAGGCCGGCGTACAGCACCGGGCGCGGGCCGTGGCGGTCGACCCAAAAACCCGACAGCGCCTGCACGATGCAAGAAACGACGAAGAAGATCGTCAGCAGGAAGCCCAGCTGCGCGTAGCTGACCGCGAACTCGTCCTTCAGCCACGGGAACAGCGGCGCCAGCAGCAACTGGCTGAAGTGGCTGATGCTGTGGGCCAGTCCGACCAGGCCGATGACGGTGGCGTCCTCGCGCAGCGGAGTGGGCGGGGTGGGCGGATGAGGGGCCGTCAGCGTCGTCATGGCGCGATTCTCCGCGCGCCGATCAAGGCGAAGTTACGATACATCGCCAAGCTCTGTCGAATTCATGCCACGCCCTGCCCGCACCCTGCTCGCCCCGCTGGACCCGCGCCGCTACGCGCCCACGGCCGAGCGCCCGGTGCGCGCGAAGGCCCGCCACATGGACCCCGACAGCGAGATCCAGCCGCACCGCCACCCCTGGGCGCAGGTGGCGATCTCGGTCGAGGGCGTGGCCCGCATCACCGCCGGCGACACCACCTGCCTGGCACCGGCCTGGCGCGCGGTGTGGATCCCGCCCGACGTGGAACACGTGGTCACGGTGGTCGAGGCGGCCGAGCTGCGCACGCTGTACATCCACCAGACGGCCACGCAGATCGGCCCCGGCGTGCCGGCCTCCGAGCAGGCAGCGTGGCGCCAGCACCGGGTGCTGGAGGTCTCGCCGCTGCTGCGCGAGGTGGTGCTGCAGATGGACGTGGGCATGGACAGCCCCGAGCCGCCCGCACCCGCGCTGCTGGCGCGCGAGCACCTGCTGGGCCGCGTGGCGCTGGACGAACTGCGCCGCGCCGCGCCGGTGCGGCTGGGCATCGCGCTGCCGCACGACAAGCGCCTGCGCGCGCTGTGCCAGGCGGTGCTGGCCGACCCCACGCGGCACGCCACGCTCGACGCCTGGGCCGCGGCCTCGGGCGCCAGCGCGCGCACGGTGGCGCGGCTGTTCCGCCAGGAGCTGGGCACGAGCTTCGGCCCCTGGCGCCAGCAGGTGCTGCTGGCGCACGCCCTGACGCTGGCGGCGCAGGGCCGGCCGATGGGCCTGATCGCGGCCGAGCTGGGCTACGCCAGCGCCAGCGCCTTCACGGCGATGGTGCGGCGCTCGGTGGGCGTGCCGCCGGGGCGATTCTTCTCGCGGCCCGAACCCTTCGCGCGGCCTGAACCCGGGACGCCAGCCCGGGCGGGGCCCCGGGGCTAACATCCCGGCATGAACGTGCACGCCAGCCACACCAGCCACGGAAGCCAGAAGAGCTTCGACTACCCGCTGCAGGACGCCCGCGGCGCCACCTGCACCGCCCACGCCTGGGCCAAGGTGCCGCCGCCGCAGACGCCGGCGCAGCGCGCCGCGGCCAAGGAGCACGCGGCGCGCCTGCTGAAGCTGCACGATGCGGTGCTGGTGGCGCACTACTACGTGGACGGCGACCTGCAGGACCTGGCGCTGGAAACCGGCGGCTGTGTCGCCGACTCGCTGGAGATGGCGCGCTTCGGCCGCGACCACGCCGCCAAGACCCTGGTGGTGGCCGGCGTGCGCTTCATGGGCGAGAGCGCCAAGATCCTGAGCCCGGACAAGCGCGTGCTGATGCCCGACCTCGACGCCACCTGCAGCCTCGACCTGGGCTGCCCGCCCGACGAGTTCGCCGCCTTCTGCGACGCCCACCCCGACCGCCAGGTCGTCGTCTACGCCAACACCAGCGCCGCGGTGAAGGCGCGCGCCGACTGGATGGTGACGAGCTCGTGCGCACTGGCCATCGTGCGCCACCTGAAGGAACAGGGGCAGAAGATCCTGTGGGCGCCCGATCGCCACCTGGGCCGCTACATCCAGGAGCAGACCGGCGCCGACATGGTGATGTGGAACGGTGCCTGCATCGTGCACGACGAGTTCAAGGGGCTCGAACTCGAACTGCTGAAGCAGCAGCACCCGGGCGCGCAGATCCTGGTGCACCCCGAGTCGCCGCAGAGCGTGGTGGCGATGGCCGATGTGGTGGGCAGCACGACGCAGATCCTGGACGCGGTGGTGCAAGGCAGCGCGCAGGAATACATCATCGCCACCGACAACGGCCTGCTGCACCGCATGCGGCAGCTGGCGCCGGGCAAGACGCTGATCGAGGCCCCCACGGCCGGCAACAGCGCCACCTGCAAGAGCTGCGCGCACTGCCCGTGGATGGCGATGAACGCGCTGCAGGGCGTGGTGGACTGCCTGGAGCACGGCCACGGCGAGATCGTCGTGCCCGAGGACGTGCGGCGCCAGGCGCTGGGCTGCATCGACCGCATGCTGGCCTTCGTGAAGGCCAACCCCGGCGCACTGCAGGCGCCGCGGCGCGGCTTCGTGCCGGAGGTCGGCGCGGCCTGAACGGCACGGCACGGCACGGCGCGGCTGCATCAAGTCGGCCGCGCCGCTGCCGATAACGCGGGATCACAAGCAATCCCTGGTGACCCGATGACCGTCGATTTCACGTCGATCCGCAATCACAACGAACGCGGCGTCTACGAAGCCGTGCTGGCGGCAGCACCGGGCTTTCCGGGGGTCGCCGACAACGACGACCTGCTGGCCGACGTGGCCTGCGTGGCGCTGAACCGGCTGCAGCCGCGCTACATCCGCCACGAGGTCGACTTTTCGTTCTACCTCAGCGAGCGCGAGCGCACCGAGAGCGAACGCCAGATCGCCGACGCGGTGGAATTCGCGTTCGGCTTCGTGCAGGCCCGCACGGCGATGCGGGCGCGCGGCTGAGGCCGGCGCAGACTGTCAGCGCCGCTCGCTGCGCGCCTTGCGCATCAACACGGTGGGGAAGCTCACCGGCAGCGGGTTCGGGAAGTCGCGGCTGTAGTGCAGCCCGCGGCTTTCGTGTCGGCGCAGCGCCGACTCGACGATGAGTTCGGCGCACACCACCAGGTTGCGCAGCTCCAGCAGGTCGCGGTTGACGCGGAAGTTGGCGTAGTAGTCGTCGATCTCGTCGCGCAGCATCTGGATGCGGTGCAGCGCACGTTCGAGCCGCTTGGTGCTGCGCACGATGCCGACGTAGTTCCACATCAGCAGGCGCAGCTCGTCCCAGTTGTGCGAGATCACGACCTGCTCGTCGGCGTCTTCAACCTGGCTCTCGTCCCAGGGCGGTACCGTGGGCAGGTCGTCCAGGGCGTCCTGCGCGATGCGCGCGGCGCAGGTGCGGCCCAGCACCACGCATTCCAGCAGCGAGTTGCTGGCCAGGCGGTTGGCGCCGTGCAGACCGGTGTAAGTGGTCTCGCCCACCGCGAACAGGCCCGGCAGGTCGGTGCGGCCGTCGAGGTCGGTGACGATGCCGCCGCAGGTGTAGTGCGCTGCCGGCACCACCGGGATGGGCTGCCGCGCGATGTCGATGCCCAGGCTCAGGCAGCGCGCGTGGATGGTGGGGAAATGTTCCTTCAGGAACGCCTCGCCGAGGTGGCGCGCGTCGAGCCAGACGTGGTCGAGGCCGTGCTTCTTCATCTCGAAGTCGATCGCGCGGGCCACGATGTCGCGCGGCGCCAGCTCGCCGCGGGCGTCGTGCTGCGGCATGAAGCGCGTGCCGACGCCGTCGCCCACGGCGGTGTTCGGCAGCGTCAGGTAGGCGCCCTCGCCGCGCATCGCCTCGGTGATCAGCAGGCTGCGTTCCTGCGGGTGGTACAGGCAGGTCGGGTGAAACTGGATGAACTCCATGTTGCCGACCCGGCAGCCGGCGCGCCAGGCCATCGCGATGCCGTCGCCGGTGGCGGTGTCGGGGTTGCTGGTGTAGCGGTAGACCTTGCCGACGCCGCCGGTGGCCAGCACCACGGCCGCTGCCGGCAGCGTCTCGACGCGGCGGCTGTCCATGTCGAGCGCGTAGACGCCGTAGCAGTGCGGCAGTTCGTCGCGCTGGAGGTGGCGGCTGGTGATCAGGTCGACCGCCACCCAGCGCTGGCGCAGGCTGATGTTGGGGTGGGCTGCGGCGCGCGCCAGCAGCGCGTCGTGGATCGCCTTGCCGGTGGCGTCGGCCGCGTGCGCGATGCGCCGCACGGCGTGGCCGCCTTCGCGCGTGAGGTGCAGGCCGAGCGGGCCTTCGGGGTCGGGCGAGAACGGCACGCCGGCCTCGACCAGCCAGGCGATCGCGGCGGCGCTGTGCTCAGCGATGAAGCGCGCCGTGTGCTCGTCGACCAGGCCGGCGCCGGCGTCCTGGGTGTCGCGAACGTGCGACTCGACGCTGTCGTCCTGGCCCAGCACGCCCACGATGCCGCCCTGCGCCCACGACGTGGCACCCTCGCCGAGCTCGCGCTTGGCCAGCACGATCACGCGGCGCTGCTGCGCCAGCTGCAGCGCGACGACCAGGCCGGCCAGCCCGGCACCCACGACGACGACGGGGGCGGATGTCAGGGGGGCTGTGCTCATGGTTTGCGCGGAGTGGCCGATATGCCGTAAAGAATTCATTCTACGGAGCGGATCGACCACCTTCGAAGGGATGCCACGGCGCAGCAGATTCCCTAAGATCCGCCACAGCGGCCGGTGCCCGGCCGCCCCATGGCCCCAATCACAAGATTCCGAACGGCCACCCTCACCATGACCAAGACCGACCAAGACCTGCCCTGGCCGCCGCCGGCCTACAAGCCGAGCCGCGCCGAACTGGCAGCGCCGGCCACGCAGATCGTCCGCGACCGCGAGGACTACCTCGGCCAGGGTCTGCGCGACATCGGCCGCCGCATCGCCGACGACCAGGTCGAGCTCTTCGTCACCGGCGAACCGGCGCTGGCGCTGCAGCAGCAGCTGGAGCGGCTGGCACCGCAGTACATCGCGCTGCACGACGTGGGCACCAGCGCCACGCTGCACCTGCTGAATGCGCTGGCCGGCGCGGCCGGCGCGCGCGTGCAGCGGCTGTCGATTCGCCGCCAGGGCCAGGGCGTGGCGCTGGCCGTGTTGCAGTTCGTCGAAGTGCCGCTGGGCGACGGCAACCACGTGCGCATCTACACCACCGACGTGCATGCCGACGGCGCACAGCGCCAGCAGCTGGCGATGGTGCTGCTGGCGCGCAGCCGCCTGTCGGTGCTGATGATGGGCGACGTGCCGGCGCAGGCGCTGAACAACGTGCTGGCACCCGTGCGCGAGGCGATGACGCGGGTCAACTGGACCAACCGCGACATGCTCGTGCTGCCGCTGGGATCGGGGTCGTCGCTGGCGGCGCAGGCGGGGCAGCTGCTGGGCGGCAGCGGCCTGAACGTGCGTGTCACGCCGCAGGCGTCACGCCCGAACGACGCCTGGTCCTTCATCAGCGGCGCCTGGAACCGCCAGCAGGTGCCCGCGGCGCAGGCCGCACCGCTGAACACCGATCTCGCGCGCGCCGTGCCGCGCCCGGCCGTGCCGATGCCCGAGGCGCCCACCGAGCCGATGCCGCTGGGGCCGACCAGCCGCTCCGGGGCCGAGGCACCGGCCGTGGTGTCCACCCCCAGCGCCGCGCAGCGCTGGAGCGACTACGTGCACCGCTGCGCCGCCATCAAGGGCGTCGTCAGCGTGTGTGTCTTCGACCTGCGCACGAAGGCCGCGCTGGCGCATGCCGGCGGCCTGCCATCGGCCGAACGCCTGGCCCTGCAGGGCGGGCTGCTGCTCGACGCCATGTCGGACGCCGCCGAGGCCCTGCACCTGGGCCACGCAGCGCCAGAAGCCGCCATCACCATCGGCCAGCAGCACCTGGTGCTGCGCCCGGTGCCGGGACATGCGGGCGTGGTGCTGCACCTGGTGCTGCAGGCCAGCGCCAACAACCTGACGCTGGCCCGCATGCAGCTGGAGCGGGTGGCCCCGCCGGTCTGACGCCCCCCGCCCGGCCCAGCCGGCCGAGCCGGGGCGTGCCTCAGTGCACCACGCGCGAGAACGCGAACTCGCCGTTCTCCACGTCCACCGGGATCACGTCCTTGGGGCCGAAGCGGCCCTGCAGGATCAGCTTGCTCACCGGGTTCTCGATGCGCTGCTGGATCGCCCGCTTCAGCGGCCGCGCGCCGAACACCGGGTCGAAGCCCACCTTGGCCAGCTCGGCCAGTGCGGCGGGCGAGACCTCGATCTTCATCTCCAGCTTCGCCAGGCGCTGCTCCAGCAGGCGCAGCTGGATCGCGGCGATGGCCTCGATGTTCTTCTGGTCGAGCGCGTGGAACACCACGGTCTCGTCGATGCGGTTCAGGAACTCGGGCCGGAAGTGCTGCTTGACCTCGCCCCAGACCGCGTCCTTGATGTCCTCGGTGCTCTGGCCGGCCATCTGCATGATCAGGTGCGAGCCCAGGTTGCTCGTCATCACGATCACGGTGTTCTTGAAGTCCACGGTGCGGCCCTGGCCGTCGGTCAGGCGGCCATCGTCCAGCACCTGCAGCAGCACGTTGAACACGTCGGGGTGGGCCTTCTCGACCTCGTCGAGCAGCAGCACGCTGTAGGGCTTGCGGCGCACGGCCTCGGTCAGCGCACCGCCTTCGTCGTAGCCCACGTAGCCGGGCGGCGCGCCGATCAGGCGGCTGACCGAGTGCTTCTCCATGTATTCCGACATGTCGACGCGGATCATGTGGTCGTCGCTGTCGAACAGGAAGCCGGCCAGCGCCTTGCACAGCTCGGTCTTGCCGACGCCGGTGGGGCCCAGGAACAGGAAACTTCCCAGCGGGCGGTTGGGGTCGGACAGGCCCGCGCGTGAACGGCGGATGGCGTCGGCCACCGCGACGATGGCCTCGTCCTGGCCGACCACGCGTTCGTGCAGCCGCGCCTCCATCTGCAGCAGCTTGTCACGCTCGCCCTGCATCAGCTTGCTCACGGGGATGCCGGTGGCACGGCTCACCACCTCGGCGATCTCCTCGGCGCCCACCAGCGTGCGCAGCAGCTGCGCGCGGCCCTTGCCGGCTTCCTTGGCCTGCGCTTCCTTCAGCCGCTTCTCCAGCTCGGGCAGCTTGCCGTACTGCAGCTCGGCGACCTTGTTGAAGTCGCCCTTGCGCTTCCATTCCTCGATCTGGAAGCGGATGCGGTCGATCTCTTCCTTCACGTGCGCCGAACCCTGGGCCGTGGCCTTCTCGCTCTGCCACACCTCTTCCAGGTCGGCGTATTCGCGTTCGAGCTTGGCCACCTCTTCCTCGATCAGCCCGAAGCGGCGCTGCGAGGCCTCGTCGGTCTCCTTGCGCACGGCCTCGCGCTCGATCTTCAGCTGGATCAGCCGGCGGTCGAGGCGGTCCATCACCTCGGGCTTGGAGTCGATCTCGATCTTGATCTTGGCCGCGGCCTCGTCGATCAGGTCGATGGCCTTGTCGGGCAGGAAGCGGTCGGTGATGTAGCGGTGGCTCAGCTCGGCCGCGGCCACGATGGCCGGGTCGGTGATCTCCACGCCGTGGTGCACCTCGTACTTTTCCTGCAGGCCGCGCAGGATGGCAACCGTGGCCTCGACGCTGGGCTCATCCACCAGCACCTTCTGGAAGCGGCGCTCGAGCGCGGCGTCCTTCTCGACGTACTTGCGGTATTCGTTCAGCGTGGTGGCGCCGATGCAGTGCAGCTCGCCGCGCGCCAGCGCCGGCTTGAGCATGTTGCCGGCGTCCATCGCGCCCTCGGCCTTGCCTGCGCCCACCATCGTGTGCAGCTCGTCGATGAACAGGATGATCTTGCCTTCGTCGGCCGAGACCTCCTTCAGCACCGCCTTCAGCCGCTCTTCGAATTCACCGCGGAACTTGGCGCCGGCCAGCAGCCCGGCCATGTCGAGGGACAGCACCCGCTTGCCCTTCAGCGAATCGGGCACCTCGCCGTTGACGATGCGCTGCGCCAGGCCTTCGACGATGGCCGTCTTGCCCACGCCCGGCTCGCCGATCAGCACCGGGTTGTTCTTGCTGCGCCGCTGCAGCACCTGGATGGCGCGGCGGATCTCGTCGTCGCGGCCGATCACGGGGTCGAGCTTGCCCTGGCGGGCGCGCTCGGTCAGGTCCAGCGTGTACTTCTTCAGCGCCTCGCGCTGGCCTTCGGCCTCGGCCGAGTCGACCTTCTGGCCGCCGCGCACGGCCTCGATGGCCTGCTCCAGCGCCTTGCGGCTCAGGCCGTGGCCGCGCACGATGCCGCCGATGTCGTTCTTGGCGTCGGACAGCGCCAGCAGGAACATCTCGCTGGCGATGAAGCTGTCGCCGCGCTTGGTGGCTTCCTTGTCGGCAGCCGACAGCAGCTGCACCAGGTCGCGCGAGGGCTGCACCGGCTGGCCGCCGCCCTGCACCTGCGGCAGGTTGCGCACCGCCACCTCCATCGCCTGCGCCAGCGCCGCGGTGTTGGCACCGGCGCGGTCGAGCAGCGCCTTCGGGCCGTCGGGCTGGACCAGCATCGCGCCCAGCACGTGGGCCGGTTCGATGTACGGGTTGTCGGCCGCGTTGGCGACGCTCTGGGCGTCGCCCAGGGCTTGCTGGAAGGCGGTGGTGAACTTGTCGGCTCGCATGGTGGGAATCCTCCGGGTTGCAGCGGACATGAGGCGGCGCCTGCCAGTTTTCAAGGCGCCGGCGCGGCGGCCTTGCGCTGGATCAAGCCGCGTTCAGGGCTGGCTCAACGTGGCGCAGTGCAGGCCGCCGCCAACCCAGTGGGCGCTGATGGCATCGACGAAGACCAGCTGCCGCCCCGGGAACGCTGCCGCCACGATGCGCCGCACCTGGTCCTGCCGCGCGCGCGGCGTGCCGTGCGGCAGGTAGTCGGGCAGCACCACCACGCCGTTGGCGACGACGAAGTTCAGATAGCTGGCGGTCGCCACCTGGCGCAGCACGTCGCCCGCGCGCCGGCCTTCCGACGCCGGGAAGAAGTCGGGCGTCCACTGGTCGGACCAGGCCGTGTCGGCGCTGGCCGACAGCACCACGCGGCGCTCGATCAGCCGCGGCATCGGCAGCTTCAGCACGCGCAGCGGCCGGCCGTCGGCGCCGCGCACGCGCTCCAGCACCGCGAGGCAGCGCTGCATGCGGGCCCGCGTCAGCCGCGCCACCGGGTGCGCGGCGACGTCGGCGTCGTCGGGCCAGGCCAGCAGCACGGTGCGCGCGTCGGCGAAGCGCACGAATTCGTCGCTGTGGCCGCCGCTGCCCCAGGCCACGTAGGGGCCGGTGATGGTGGCGCGCAGGTGCACGTCTTCGGCCAGGCCGCCGGGCAGCCACACCACCTGGCGCACGCCGGGCAGGCGCAGCAGGTCGGCTTCCATCGCCTCCAGGCTGCGGCCGGGGTTGCGCTGGCGGTAGAGCTCTTCGTTGGCCAGCACCAGGTCCTGGCCGTTGAGTTCGATGCCGCCGCCTTCCATCGCCAGCCGCGAGCGTTGCACGCGGGCGCCGGCCAGCTGCGCGATGGCGACGTCCAGCCCTTCGCGCGCCAGGTCGGTGGCGGCGGCGCAGCGCGCGGCTTCGGCCGCGTCGTCGGCGTGGCGGCGTGCGCACCAGGCGGGCGCGCCGTAGTTGGTCCAGCGCAGGTCGATGGCACCCAGCGCCGGCTGGCCGTCGGGCCCGGGACCGCTGCTGAAGAGCGCCATGTCGCGCAGGAAGAAGCTGGCGCCCGGGTGCGTCAGCACGGTGATGCCTTGCAGCGCCACGCCCCGCGCGCGCAGGCGCTTTAGCGCCTGGGCTGCTGCGGCGTCGTCGGCCACCAGCAGCTTCAGCGCCACATGCGGCTGCAACGCGCGCACGAGTCCCACGGTGAGGTCTTCGTGGCCGGGGTCGTACGACAGCCAGAGCGCACGCACCGGCTCGAATTCGCCAGGAATGCGGAAGCCTGGCGGCGGCGGGTCGCTGGGGCGGGCAGCTTCCGGGTCTGGCGGGGCGCCAGGACCGGCAGCGCAGCCCGCCAGCAGCACCGCGCCCAGCACGGCTTGCGTGGCGGCCCGGCGCTGGAGCGGCATCAGGAGCCGCCCATCTGGCGCGCGAGCGCGGCGCGCTGCACCTTGCCGAGCGCGGTCTTCGGCAGTGCATCCACCACCTGCACCGTGCGCGGGTGCTTGAAGCGGGCCAGGCGGGTGTCGAAGGCGGCCTGCAGCGCCGGCATGTCCAGCGCCTGCCCGGCGCGCAGCACGACCGCCAGCACCGGCACCTCGCCCCAGCGCGCGTCGGGCACGCCGACGGCGGCGCACTCGGCGATCTCGGGCCGCTCGGCGGCCAGCACTTCGATCTCGGCCGGGTGGATGTTCTCGCCGCCCGAGATGATGAGTTCCTTCGAGCGGCCGACGATCTCGATACCGCCGTCGTCGTGGCGGCGTGCCAGGTCGCCGGTGTGGAACCAGCCTTCGGCGTCGAAGCCGGTGTCGGCTTCGCGGTGGTAGCCACGCATCAGGTTGGCGCCTTGGAGCAGCACTTCGCCGTCGGCGGCCAGGCGCACGCGCACGCCCAGCGCCGGGTGGCCGGCGCCGTGGGTCTGCCGCAGCGCCTGCCCGGGCCCCAGCACGATGGAGACGGGTCCGGTCTCGGTGGCGCCGTACACCTGCGCCACCGGGATGCCGCGTGCGTGAAAAGCCTCGATCAGCGGCCGCGGCACGATCTGCGAGCCACTGGCCACAGACTGCAGCGACGCCAGCTCGGCGCCTGCCCAGCGCGGGTGCTCGACCAGCGCGCGCATCACGGCCGGCACGAGCAGCGTGGTGGTGGGCTTCCAGGCGGCCACGGCGTCGAACCACAGGTCGGGCTCGAAGCGCGGGTGCAGCAGCACCTGGCCGCCGGCGGCCAGCGCCGGCAGCGTCTGGATGCACAGCCCGCCCACGTGGAACAGCGGCAGCACGCTCAGCACGCGGCTGCGCGCGTTCAGCTCCAGCGCCTGGATCGCCGCCAGCGCGTTGGCCTGCATGCCGGCCGCGGTGTGCATCGCGAGCCGGGCGCGGCCGGTGGTGCCCGAGGTGGACACGAGCAGCAGGTCGCCGCCCTGCACGCCGCGGGCCGGGCCGGGCACCAGCCGCACGCGCTGCAGCACGTCGATCGCCAGCGCCTCGACCTCGGGCGTGCCCAGCAGGTGGCCGGCGCCGGCCTGGCCGACGATCTGTGCCAGTTCCGCCGCTGCCAGCCGCCAGTTCAGCGGCAGCAGCACCGCCCCCAGGCGCTGGCAGGCCACCAGCGTGGCCAGCATGTCCCAGCTGTTGTGGCCCAGCCAGGCGACGATCGCGCCGCGCTGCACGCCGTCGTGCCGCAGGTGCGCCTCGGCGGCATCGGCCAGCGGCGCGGGAACGAGGCGGTCGAACACGGCGTCGGGCCTATTCGATGGCTTCGTCGCGCTCGCCGGCTTCGTACAGGCACTCGCGGCCCAGGCGGTCCAGGCAGAGCTCGGCGGTCCAGGGCAACATCAGGCTGCCGCAGCGGCTGTCGCGGTACAGGCGTTCCAGCGGCAGGCTCTTCAGCATGCTCTGGCCGCCGCAGGTGCGGATCGCCAAGCGCGCGATGTCGTTGGCGCCCTCCATGATCGTGTAGTGCGCCGCATAGAGGCGCATGCGCGTGTCCTTGTCGGGATCGACCATCGCGTCGCGCGCGTTCTGCAGGAACAGCGCGCGCGTCTGCTCCAGCTTCACGCGCATCTCGGCCACCGCGAACTGCTTGGTCGGGTACATGCGGCGCTTCACGGGCGGCATGCCGGGCACCTCGGCGCGCAGGTAGGCCACCGTGAAGTCGTAGGCCGCCTGAGCGATGCCCATGTAGGTGGGGCTCAGCGTGGCGAACATGTGCGGGAAGCGCGCTGCGGCCTGGAAGTACAGGCCCTCGGGCATCAGCCGCGCGGTGTGGGGCACGAACACGTCGTGCAGCAGGAGCGTGCGGCTGACGGTGCCGCGCATGCCCAGCGGGTCCCACTCGCCCGTCACCTGCACGCCAGCAGCATCCGCCGGCACGGCCAGGTACAGCGAGTCCTTCTGCGTGGCACCCGGGCGGTCCAGCGTGCACAGCACGCCGTAGAAGTCGGCCGCGCCCGCGAGCGAGGCGAAGATCTTCTTGCCGCTGACGACGTAGCCGTCCACGCCGTCCACGGTGGCGGGCCGGGCCAGCGTGCCGAACGGCGCCTTGCCGGCGGCTGCGGCGCCGCCTTCGGAGAAGGGCTGCGAATAGACCAGGCCGCGCTCGACGACGTTGGCGAAGTGCAGCGCGCGGTTGGCGGCGTGGTCGGCGCGCTGCTCGGGCGTCATCGTCAGCGCGTCAGCGATGAAGCCGGCCCACATCGTCGAGCACACGTGCATGTTGTACGACAGCGCCGTGGCGCCGCAGTGGCGGCCGATCTCGGCGGCCACCATCACGTAGGTGGCGAAGTCGGCACCCAGCCCGCCGTGCTCGCGCGGCACGCAGATCGCCAGCAGGCCGGCGGCGCGCAGATCGGCGTAGTTGTCGAACGGGAAGGTCGCGTCGCGGTCGTGCGTGGCCGCGCGCGGCGCGAACTTCTCGCGGCCCAGCGTCGCGGCCAGTTCGACCAGTTCGCGTTGCTGCGCCGTCAGCGTGTGGGGGTTGCCGGCGATGTGCATGGCGTCTCCTCAGGCAGGCAGGGTCTGCAGGAAGTCCAGCAGCGCGGCGTGGAAGGCCGCGGGCTGCTCGATGTTGGCGATGTGGCCGGCGTCGGCCAGGCACTGGAACCGCGCGCCCGGGATGTGCGGCGCCATGCGCTGCAGCACCTCGGGCGGCGCAGTGCGGTCGTGCGCGCCGGCCAGGCACAGCGTGGGCACGGCGATGGCCGGCAGCGCGGCACGGCGGTCGAAGGCGGCGATGGCCTGCAGCGCCGTGCGGTAGGTGGCCTCGGGCACGGCCGCCATCACGGCAATGGCGCGCTCGGCCGCGCCGGGCAACGCGCCGGGCGACACCATCGCCGGCACCAGCGCACGCGCCATTCCGGGCATGCCCAGGCCCGCGTCCAGCGGCGCCAGGCGCTCGGCGACGAACCGCGCCTGCCAGGCGCCGTCGGGCTTGCCGAAGGCGGGCGAGGTGCAGGCCAGCACCAACGCGTGCACGCCGCCGTGGCCGCGGGCCAGGAATTCCTGCGCCACCATGCCGCCCATGCTGTGGCCCACCAGCACCGTGCGCCGCACGTCCAGCCGTGCCAAGGTGGCGGCAACGGCGCCGACCAGCGCGTCCATCGTCGGCGTGCCCGGTGTGTTGCCGTAGCCGGGGAAGTCCGGCGCCACCGCGCGGCAGCCGGCAGCGGCCAGCGCCGCCAGCGCGTCGGTCCAGATCGCGGCACCGCCGCCGATGCCGTGCAGCAGCAGCACCGCCGTGTCGCCCTGCCCGGCTTCGATGCAGGCGGGCGCGGGGCTCACAGCAGACGTCCCGACTCGACCACCGGCACGCCGTCCAGCGCCACCGTGCAGCCGCGCAGCGGCAGGTCGAAGTGGCCCAGCGTGTGGCGGCCGGCCACCTCGTTGGCACCCGTGGAGTACAGGAAGTTGCCGGCGAAGGCGCGCAGCTCGGTGCCGTTGAAGTCGGCCTTGTCGTAGAAGTGCATGGCGTCCCAGCGCGCGCGCCGGTTCAGGCCCCAGCCCACGTGCGACACCGCGGTGGCGGCGGCGTCGCCCCAGGCGTCGAACTGGCCGCGCATCAGTTCGGCGTCGACGTTGTCGCCTTCCACGCGCACCGCGTGGTCGGCCTCGATCACCAACCGGACCGGGTCGTGCAGGTAGCGCTTGAACGTCAGGTTGACGTCGCCGCGGTCGAGCACCAGCGTGCCGTTGACGCTGCCGGCCGCCGGGAACGCCAGCACCAGCCCGCCCGGCCAGTGCGAGAAGCTGCCCGGACGCGACGTGAAGCCCCAGACGCCGCCCACGCGCGCGCCGGCCAGCGCGATGCGCAGGTCGGTGCCGGCCGCGGACTGCACGCGCAGTTCGCGCGCGGCCTTCAGCCGGCGCATCGCCTCGCGCACCGGCGCTTCGTCGTCGGCCCGCGGCAGGCAGCGCTCCAGGATCTCGGGGTGCTCGTGGCTGATGTACAGGCCGCGCGCTCCGCCAGCCAGGATGCGCGGCAGCTCGGGCGCGTGCATCAGCCCTTCGACCGTGCAGTCGGCGAAGAAGGTGCAGCCCGCCAGCGCCGCCACCACGGGCTCCAGGCCGCCGATGGCGTCGGACGCGCCGGTGGACCGCACCGGCACGGGTGCTGCCAGCGGCGTGGCCGGCAGCACCAGGTGGAAGGGCCGCGCGCCCAGGCGCAGCAGCGCCAGTTCGGCCAGCTGCGGCAGCTCGGGCCGGGTCTGCGTCTGCGACAGAACGGCGCAGGTGTCGCCCGGCTGCACGCCGCACAGGCGGAAGGCCTGCTCGAAGGCGGCGATCCACGTGGCTTCCAGCCTCACAGCACTTCTCCGAGCAGGTGGTAGTGGCCGCCCTGGAACACCAGCGGCGGGATCGGCGCCTCGTCGAGCGCGAGCACGCGGCCGATGAACAGCACGTGGTCGCCCACCGCCTGCTGCGACACGGTGGCGCACTCGAACACCGCAGCACAGCCGGCCAGCACCGGCGCGCCGTGCGCGCCCGGGGCCCAGGCACCGTCGTCGAACTTGTCGTCGCGGCGGCTGGCAAACCGGCGCGACAGGTCGACCTGCGCTTCGCCCAGCACGTTCACCGCGAAGTGCGTGGCGGCCTGGAACGCGCCCAGGCTGGGGCTGGCGGCGCGCAGCGACCACAGCACCAGCGGCGGCTCGAGCGACAGCGACTGGAACGAGTTGGCCGTGAGCCCCACGCGCGTGCCGTCGGGCGCGACGCAGCTGACGATGGTGACGCCGGTGGTGAACCGCCCGAGCGCACGGCGCAGCTGCTGGCTGTCCATCAGGCGTTGCTCACGTCCAGGCCCCAGCGGCGCGCGGCGGCGTCGTCGGCCACGCGCGCATCCACCCAGCGGGCGCCTGCGGGCGTGGTTTCCTTCTTCCAGAACGGTGCCTGCGTCTTCAGGTAGTCCATCAGGAATTCGCAGGCCTGGAAGGCCTGGCCACGGTGCGCCGAGCTCACCACCACCAGCACGATCTGCTCGGTCGGCCGCATCGGCCCGACGCGGTGCACCACGCGGGCGCCGCGGATGTCGAAGCGCTGGAACGCGGCGTCGATCATGGCCTCGATCGAGCGTTCGGTCATGCCCGGGTAGTGCTCCAGTTCGAGCACGCTGATGTCGGCCGGGCCGGCGCCGTTGCGGTCGCGCACGGTGCCGACGAAGCTGACGACGGCGCCGACACCGGCGTCGCCGGCACGCAGCGCCGCGACCTCCGCGCCGAGGTCGAAGTCATCGGTCTGGATGCGCACGCGGTGCGTCACGGCCTCAGCCCCCGGTGACGGGCGGGAAGAAGGCGACTTCGGCGCCCTCTTCCAGCACCGCGCTGCCATCGGCCATCACCTGGTTCAGCGCGCAGCGCACGGCGCGCTGCGGTGCCAGCACCTCGGCATGGCGGCCGCCGCGGGCCAGCAGCGCGTCGCGCAGCGCAGCGACAGTGCTGCCGGCGGGCAGCTCGACCGTCTCCTGCGGTCCCAGGGCCTCGCGCAGCGAGGCGAAATAGCGCACCTGGACGTTCATCGTGTATTCCGGGCCGAGCCCGATCTTGGCATTGCAGGGGTCGGTGGGCGACAGCGGCATCGTCTCATGCAGCGCCGCGCAACCGCAGATCCATGAAGACGCTGTGCGGGTCTTCCTTGTAGTCGGCGAACGGTCCCGCATCGACGAAGCCGAAGCGCCGGTACAAGGCATGGGCGGCACCGAAGTCGGGGTGGGTGCCGGTTTCCAGGCTCAGCCGCGTGTAGTGCCGGTCCCGGGCTGTCTGGACGATGTGCGCCAGGATCGCCTTGCCCGCGCCGCGCCCGCGCAAGCGCGCCGGCGAGCGCATGGACTTGATCTCGCCATGGACGGGCGAAAGTTCCTTCAGCGCGCCGCAGCCCAGCAGGGTGTCGCCGTCCCAGGCCGTCCAGAAGGTGATCTCGGGCACGCGCAGCCGCGCCAGGTCCAGCGCGAACACCTGCTCGGGCGGGCTCAGCGCGTGCATGTTGTCCAGATGCTCCTGGAGCAGCGCGTGCACGGCCGGGCGCGAGAGGTCGTCGCGTTCGATGCGCATGGCGAATCTGTCGTCTACCGCGCGATCAGCTGCGGCAGCGGCAGGAACTGCACCGTGTCGCCCGCGCGGATGGCCTGGCCGGCCGGATTGTCGAGCAGGCCGTCGGCCCACACGGCCGAGGTGAGCACGCCCGAGCTCTGGTTGGGATAGAGGTCGAGCCCGCCGCGGTCGTTCAGCCGCACGCGCAGGAACTCGCGCCGCTTGTCGGGGCGTGGCCAGTCGAAGTCGGCCCGTATCGGCAGCGCCGGCGGCAGCCCCACCGGCATGCCCTGCATCGCACGCAGCACTTGTGTGACGCACAGCAGCGCAGTGACGAAGCTCGACACCGGGTTGCCCGGCAGGCCGACGAACAGCGCCGAGTGGCCGTCGGGCTTGCGCACGGTGCCGAAGGCCAGCGGCTTGCCGGGCTTGATGGCGATCTGCCAGTGCTGCAGCGTGCCTTCGGCTTCCACCGCCGGCTTCAGGTGGTCTTCCTCGCCGACCGAGACGCCGCCGCTGGTGACGATCAGGTCGTGGCCGGCCGCGGCACGGCGCAGCGCCTCGCGCGTGGCGTCCAGCCGGTCAGGCACGATGCCCAGGTCGCCGACCTCGCAGCCGGCGGCCTGGAACAGCGCGCGCAGCGTGAAGCGGTTGCTGTTGTAGATGGCGCCCGGGCGCAGCGGCTCGCCGGGCATCATCAGTTCGTCGCCGGTGGAGAACAGCGCCACGCGCGGCCGCCGCACCACCGGCAGCGTGGCAGCACCCACCGATGCCGCCAGGCCCAGCGCCTGCGGCGTGAGCCGCTCGCCGCGGTGCAGCACGGTGGCGCCGACACGCACGTCTTCGCCGCGGCGGCGGATCCACTGGCCGTGCACCGGCACGGCGTTCACGCGCACGCTGCCCAGGCCCTGGCCGGATGTTGCGGGCACGGCCTCGCACTGCTCCTGCATCACCACCGCGTCGGCACCGGCCGGCACCTGGCCGCCGGTGAAGATGCGCGCCGCGGTGCCGGGCAGCAGCGGCGCACCCACCACGCCGGCCGGGATGCGCTGCGCCACGGGCAGCAGCACGCCGGGCGCCTGCACGTCGGCGCTGTGCACCGCATAGCCGTCCATCGAGGTGTTGTCCTCGGGCGGCACGTCCAGCATCGACAGCACCTCGGCCGCGAGCACGCGCCCAAGACCGTCGAAGGTGGAGACCGACTCGGCCTGCAGGATTCGGAACGGCGCCGCGCCGTCGGCCAGCAACGCCAGCGCGTCGTCCAGGCTCAGCAGCGGGCGGGGGTCGCGGGGCGCGGTCATGCCGTGTGGGTCTCGATGTAGCGCTGCACCACGCCTGCGTCGGGCGGCACGACGGTGAACCGCTTGGGCAGGTCTTCGATGCCGCGCAGTGCCGCCGGCGGCGCGGGGTCCACGCCCAGCGCTTCGCGGATGGTCTCGGCAAACTTGGCCGGCAGCGCCGTCTCGAGCACGATCATCGGCACGCCCGGCGTGCAGTGCGCACGCGCCACCTTCAGTCCGTCGGCCGTGTGGGTGTCGATCATCGCGCCGAAGCGCTGGAACGTGTCGCGGATGGTGGCCAGCCGGTCGGCGTGGCTGCTGCTGCCACTGACGAAGCCGAAGCCCGCCACCCGCGCGAACTCGTCCGGCGTCAGCGTGAAGCCGCCCTGGCGCGCCACCGCGTCACCGAACAGCGCCTGCGTGCGTGCGCCGTCGCGGCCGAGCAGGTCGTAGACGAAGCGCTCGAAGTTGCTGGCCTTGCTGATGTCCATCGACGGGCTGGAGGTCTCGAAGGTCTCGGCGCTGCCGCGCACGCGGTAGGTGCCGGTGCGGAAGAACTCGTCGAGCACGTTGTTCTCGTTGGTGGCCAGCACCAGGTGGCGGATCGGCAGGCCCATGCTGCGGGCCACGTGGCCGGCGCAGATGTTGCCGAAGTTGCCGCTGGGCACGGCGAAGTCGACCTGCTCGTCGTTGCTGCGCGTGGCCTGGAAGTACCCGGCGAAGTAGTACACCACCTGCGCCAGCAGACGCGCCCAGTTGATCGAGTTGACGGTGCCGATCTTGTGGCGGCGCTTGAAGTCGAGGTCGTTGCTGACGGCCTTGACGATGTCCTGGCAGTCGTCGAACACGCCCTCGACGGCGAGGTTGTGGATGTTGGCGTCCTGCAGGCTGAACATCTGCGCCTGCTGGAACGGGCTCATGCGGCCGTGCGGGCTGAGCATGAACACGCGCACGCCGCGCTTGCCGCGCATCGCGTATTCGGCCGCGCTGCCGGTGTCGCCGCTGGTGGCGCCCAGGATGTTGAGCTGCTCGCCGCGGCGCGCCAGTTCGTATTCGAACAGGTGGCCCAGCAGCTGCATCGCCATGTCCTTGAAGGCCAGCGTCGGCCCGTTGGACAAGGCCTGCAGCTGCACGCCCGGTTCCAGCGGCTTCAGCGGCGTGATCTGCGGCGTGCCGAACACGGCTTCGGTGTAGGTGGCGTCGACCAGGCGCCGCAGGTCGGCCGCCGGGATGTCGTCGATGTACAGCGACAGGATCTCGAACGCCAGCTGCGCATACGTCAGCCCGCGCCAGCGCTGCAGCGTGGCGGCATCGATCTTCGGGTAGTGCGTCGGCAGGTACAGGCCGCCGTCGGGCGCCAGGCCTTCGAGCAGGATGTCGGAGAAGCCGCGCTCGGTGCGGTCACCGCGGGTGCTGATGTACTTCAATTCAGCTCTTCCTTGCGGATCTTGACGATGGGCGCCAGCACGGTGGGCAGCGCCTGCATCTGCGCCAGCGCGGCCTGCATGCGGCCTTCGACGGTGTCGTGCGTCAGGATGATGAGGTCGGTCTTCTCCGCGCCTTCGGCGGGGAGTCCGAATGCATCGCCTTCGGCGCTGGCGCGCTGCAGCACGGCGTCGATGCTGATGTCGTGCTCGGCCAGGATGCCGGTGATGCGTGCCAGCACGCCGGCCTTGTCGGCCACCTGCAGGCGCAGGTAGAAGGCGGTGACGACCTCGTCGATCGGCAGGATGCGCGTGTCCTGCAGCTCGCCCGGCTGGAAGGCCAGGTGCGGCACGCGGTGGTCGGGGTCGGCGGTGTGCAGCCGGGTGATGTCCACCAGGTCGGCGATCACGGCGCTGGCGGTGGGCTCGCTGCCTGCGCCCTTGCCGTAGTACAGCGTGGGGCCGACGGCGTCGCCCTGCACCACCACGGCGTTCATCGCGCCTTCCACGTTGGCGATCAGCCGGGTGGCCGGGATCAGCGTCGGGTGCACGCGCAGCTCGATGCCACGCACGTCGTCGCGGCGCTTCGTGATGCCCAGCAGCTTGATGCGGTAGCCCAGCTGCTCGGCATAGCGGATGTCGGCGGCCTGCAGCGCGGTGATGCCTTCCACGTGCGCCTTGTCGAACTGCACCGGCACGCCGAACGCGATGGCCGACATGATGGTGGCCTTGTGCGCCGCGTCCACGCCCTCGATGTCGAACGTGGGGTCGGCCTCGGCGTAGCCCAGCGCCTGCGCCTGCTGCAGCACGCTGGCGAAGTCCAGCCCCTTGCTGCGCATCTCCGACAGGATGAAGTTGGTGGTGCCGTTGATGATGCCGGCAACCCACGCGATGCGGTTGGCCGTGAGGCCCTCGCGCAGCGCCTTGATGATGGGGATGCCGCCGGCCACCGCGGCCTCGAACGCGACGATCACGCCCTTGGCACGTGCGGCCGCGAAGATCTCGCTGCCGTGCACGGCCAGCAGCGCCTTGTTGGCCGTGACCACGTGCTTGCCCGCGGCGATGGCTTCCAGCACCAGCGCCTTGGCGATGCCGTAGCCGCCGATGAGCTCGACCACGATGTCGATCTCGGGGTTGGCGATGACCTCGCGCGCATCGGCGACGACCCGCGCACGGTCGCCGACGATGCTGCGCGCACGCGCCACGTCGAGGTCGGCGACCATCGTGATCTCGATGCCGCGGCCGGCACGGCGGCGGATCTCTGCCTGGTTGCGCTGCAGCACCGTGAAGGTGCCGCTGCCGACGGTGCCGATGCCGAGCAGGCCGACCTGGATGCTGTTCATGTGAAGTGCCGTTTGCGGTAGTTCGAAAGGAAGCGTTCGATGCGGCCGATGGCCTCGGTCAGGTCGTCCGAGTTCGGCAGGAACACGAGGCGGAAGTGGTCGGGATCGGGCCAGTTGAAGCCCGTGCCCTGCACGATCAGCACCTTCTCCTGGTCCAGCAGGTCGTAGGCGAACTGCTGGTCGTCGGCGATCGGGTACATCTTCGGGTCCAGCCGCGGGAACATGTACAGCGCCGCCTTCGGCTTCACGACGCTGACGCCCGGAATCTGGCTCAGCAGCTCGTGCGCCAGGTCGCGCTGGCGGCACAGGCGGCCGCCCGGCGCCACCAGGTCCTTGATGCTCTGGTAGCCGCCAAGCGCGGTCTGGATCGCCATTTGCCCGGGCGTGTTCGCGCACAGGCGCATCGAGGCCAGCATGTTCAGGCCCTCGATGTAGTCGCGGGCGTGGCGCTTGTCGCCCGACACCACCATCCAGCCGGCGCGGTAGCCGCACGAGCGGTAGTTCTTGCTCAGGCCGTTGAAGGTGACGAACAGCACGTCGTCGGCCAGGCTCGCGATGCTGGTGTGCACCTCGCCGTCGTAGACGGTCTTGTCGTAGATCTCGTCGGCGAACACGATCAGCTGGTGCTGGCGCGCGATCTCGACGATGGCCCGCAGCAGGTCCACCGGGTACAGCGCGCCGGTGGGGTTGTTGGGGTTGATGACGACGATGGCCTTGGTGCGCGGGCTCACCTTGGCGCGGATGTCGTCCAGGTCGGGCAGCCAGCCCGAGCCCTCGTCGCAGCGGTAGTGCACCGGCGTGCCACCCGACAGCGACACCACGGCGGTGTGCAGCGGGTAGTCGGGCGACGGGATCAGCACCTCGTCGCCGGCGTCGAGCAGCGCGTTCATGCTCATCGCGATCAGCTCGCTGGCACCGTTGCCCAGGTAGACGTCGTCCACCGTGACGCCGGCAATCGCCTTTTCCTGCGTGTAGTGCACCACCGCCTTGCGCGGCGCGAACAGGCCCTTGCTGTCGGTGTAGCCGGCCGCCGTCTGGCTGGGCAGGTTGCGGATCATGTCCTGCACGATCTCGTCGGGCGGCATCAGCCCGAACGCGGCGACGTTGCCGATGTTCAGCTTGATGATCTTCTGGCCTTCGTCTTCCATCTGCCGCGCCTTGTCGAGCACGGGGCCGCGGATGTCGTAGCCGACGTTGGCAAGCTTGGCGGACTTCAGGATGGGCTTCACGCGCTGTGGCTCCGACGGAAGGAACCTAGAATTATCCCGCATGAAGTTCCAGCCCGACACGACCAGCGGCGTCAACGTGATCTCGCGCCACGAGGCCGGGCGCGTCTGGGTGGGCCCGGTGCTGCACGACAGCAGCGCCATCGTGCCCTGGACCGGCGCCGTGCTGCCCTGGCAAGCCGACGGATTCGATGCGCTGACGCCCGCGCACTTCGAGCGCATCGTGGCGCTGCAGCCTGAACTGGTGATCTTCGGCAGTGGCGCACGCATCCGCTTCCCGCACCCGTCGCTGCTGCGCGCGCTGATCGAACGCGGCATCGGCGTCGAGACCATGGACACCGCGGCCGCCTGCCGCACCTACAACGTGCTCGTCAGCGAACGGCGCTCGGCGGTGGCTGCGCTGCTGCTGGGGAGTGCAGGCGGCTGAGGCTGTGGATTTATAATCTCGCGTTGAGCCGGCTTCGGCACCAGACTTCCGAGAAAACCATCCATGACGCCTGTAGTCAATAAAGCCCTGCCGGAATTCGAAGCTGCCGCCACCAGCGGCGTGAAGTTCACGCCCCAGGCCAACCTCGGCCATGCCGTGGTGCTGTACTTCTACCCGAAGGACGCGACACCGGGCTGCACCACCGAGGCCATGCAGTTCCGCGACCACCACAAGGACTTCGTCAAGGCCGGTGCCGTGGTCTTCGGCGTCTCGCGCGACAACCTGGCCTCGCACGAGAAGTTCAAGCAGTCGCTCGAATTGCCGTTCGAACTGATCGCCGACACCGAAGAGAAGCTCTGCCACATGTTCGGCGTGGTGAAGAACAAGATCATGTACGGCAAGAAGGTCAAGGGCATCGAGCGCAGCACCTTCCTGATCGATGCCGAAGGCGTGATGCGCGCCGAGTGGCGCGGCATTAAGGTCGCCGGCCACGTCGACGAAGTCCTCAAGGCCGTCAAGGCCCTCAAGAAGGCTGCCTGAGATCGCACGGCCCGCCGTCCCGCGGCCTGCCGCACGCAGCGTGCACGCCGCCGCCCTCCCCCTGAAAGCCGCACAGCCGCCTGTGCGGCTTTTGTCTTTTTGAATTGCCCCGCCCATGCCCCTGCCGAAGCCTCCGACCAAGAAAGCCGCCCTGCTGAGCTCTGCCGACTTCGAAGCCCAGCCGGCGGCGAAGTCCGCCCGGCGCCCTGCGCGCGGCACCGGCCGGCCCACCCCGGCTGCCGTGCCTGTCGCTGCCCTGCCGCGCACGGCCACGGCTGCGGCACCGGCGTCGGCACCCGTGGTCGCACGCGAGGCACCACCGGCTGCAGCAGTCCCGGCGCCCCCGCGCGCCGCGGCACCCGCCCCTGCGGCAGCACCTGCACCGGCCCCGCGCAGCCGCCAGCGCACGCCGCGCGGCATCGGCCCGGCCAAGCTCTTCGTGCTGGACACCAACGTGCTGATGCACGACCCGATGAGCCTGTTCCGCTTCGAGGAACACGACGTCTTCCTGCCGATGATCACGCTGGAAGAACTCGACGGCCACAAGAAGGGCATGAGCGAGGTCTCGCGCAACGTGCGCCAGGTCAGCCGCGAGCTCGACGCGCTCGCGTCTTTTGGCAAGGACGACGGCAGCCTCGACGCCAGCGCCGGCATCCCGCTGTCCAAGACCGGCAAGCGCGAAGCCGGCGGCAAGCTGTTCTTCCAGACCATGCTGCTCGACGTGAAACTGCCCGCCGGGCTGCCGCAGGGCAAGGCCGACAACCAGATCCTGGGCGTCGTGCAGTCGCTGCGCGACAGCCAGCCCGGCCGCGAGGTGGTGCTGGTGTCCAAGGACATCAACATGCGCGTGAAGGCGCGCGCGCTGGGCCTGCCGGCCGAGGACTACTTCAACGACAAGACGCTGGAAGACGGCGACCTGCTCTACACCGGCGTGCAGGCGCTGCCCGCCGACTTCTGGGAACGCCACGGCAAGACGATGGAGTCGTGGCAGCAAGGCGGCTTCACGTTCTACCGCATCAGCGGGCCGCTGGTGCCGGCGCTGCTGATCAACCAGTTCGTCTACCTCGAGACCCCCGGCGCGGCACCGCTTTACGCGCGCGTCACCGAGATCACCGGCAAGACCGCGGTGCTGAAGACGCTGCGCGAATACACGCATGCCAAGAACGCGGTCTGGGGCGTGACGGCTCGCAACCGCGAGCAGAACTTCGCGCTGAACCTGCTGATGGACCCCGACTGCGACTTCATCACGCTGACCGGCACCGCCGGCACCGGCAAGACACTGATGACACTCGCCGCCGGCCTGAGCCAGGTGCTGGACGAGCGCCGCTACTCCGAGATCATCGTCACGCGCGTCACCGTGCCGGTGGGCGACGACATCGGCTTCCTGCCCGGCAACGAGGAAGAGAAGATGGGCCCGTGGATGGGCGCGCTGGACGACAACCTGGAAGTGCTGGCGCGCAGCGACAGCAGCGCCGGCGAGTGGGGGCGCGCGGCCACCAACGACCTGGTGCGCAGCAAGATCAAGATCAAGAGCCTGAACTTCATGCGCGGGCGCACGTTCCTGAACAAGTTCGTGCTGATCGACGAGGCGCAGAACCTCACGCCCAAGCAGATGAAGACGCTGATCACGCGTGCCGGCCCGGGCACCAAGATCGTGTGTCTGGGCAACCTGGCGCAGATCGACACGCCCTACCTCACCGAGGGCTCGTCGGGCCTGACGTATGCCGTCGACCGCTTCAAGGGCTGGCCGCACGGCGGCCACGTGACGCTGGCGCGCGGCGAACGCTCGCGGCTGGCCGATTTCGCCAGCGAAGTGCTCTGACACCGCACCCGCGGCACAAAGCAACAAGGGGCGCCGCGGCGCCCCTTGTCGTTGCTGCCCTGCCTGTTCAGGGGATGTAGTTCAGCGTTTCGGGCAACGGGCCCAGCACCGGCACCTCGAACATCGGACCGGCCTCGTCGGGGTCGATCACCGTGGCGCCGCCGCTGGCAAAGAAGGTCGCGATCTGCCGCTGCGCCGCCAGCGCGTAGCCGGCCGCAGCGGGGTTGCCGATGTTCGTCAGGTAGACGTGCGGGTTCTTGCCGACGCCGGCGTTCAGCGCATAGGCCAGGTCGTTGCGGAAGTAGCTGGTGCGGTCGGCCAGGCCACCGGCACGCACGATGGCGCTGCTGGTCGGGTTGGGCACGGTCTGGTCGCCCTTGGCGAACTGGATCAGCACCGGCTTGGGCGCGAAGCCCGCCGGCGGCGCCTTGCGGATGGCGGCCGCGTAGCTGACCGGGTTGCCCGACTGCTGCACCCACTCGAAGCGGTCCAGCACCTCGGCGATGGCCGTCGCTCCCGGCACCGTGTTCGTCACCGGCGGCTGGTCGCGCAGCGGGATGTTCTCGTTGAACACCAGGTTGAACGGCGACGGCACGCCCGGCAGCGGCGGCAGGTTCAGCAGCTGCGGTACGCGCGTGGCCAGCGTCACAGCGGTGAGGAAGCGGAAGCCGCCCAGACGGGCCACCTCGGTGATGCTGCCGCCCGGCACGTTGGGCACGCCGGCCTGGATCGACGGCTCGCTGCCGAGCAGGATGGTGCCGTAGATGCCACCGAACGACTGGCCCGCGTAGTAGATGCGCGCGGCGTCGAGGTCGGTGCTGCCGTCGCCGTCGACGTCGATGCCGGCCTCGACCTGGCGCACCAGCTGCATCAGATCGATCACCGTCTGGCGCAGGCCGTCGCGGCTGCTGATGATGGTGCGCGGCGCCGCGGCGTTCACGCCCTCGGTGCTGTCGATGACGGTGTTGCCGTCCTGGTCGATGCCGCGGCCACCGGCCGGCACCTGAACCGGGTCGGCGCCGCTGCGTTGCACGTTCAGCACACCTTGCGCGCCGCCGCCGTGGCCCACCACGTTGATGGCCACGGTGGCGATGCCGGCCGCCGCCATCGTCGAGGCCACGGCCCAGGGTGCGCCGTACATGCTGTCGGTGAAGCCGTGGCCGAAGATGGCCACCGGCCAGCCCGCAGCCGGGCGCGTGCCGGCGGGCAGGAACATCTGCACCACCAGGTCGTTGTGGCCCTGCACCTGCGGCGTGCCGGTCAGCGTGCCGGTGGGCGGGATGAACTTGTCGGCGGTGGCGTAATCGGGAGAGCGGTACCGGCCATAGGCCACCTGGCCCACCGCCGCGGGCGACAACGCCACCAGCGGCAGGTTGCTGTTGGTGAAGCTGGGCGCGGTGCTGGTCTGGCGTGCCCACTGCACGCCCGTCAGCTGCGACAGCGGGAAGACGGCCCGCACCGGAGCACCGGCGACGCTGCCGATGTTGAAGTCCACCGGTGCCGGCGCGCTGGCCTTGATGGCGCGGTTGATCTTCGCCAGGTCGCTGCTGGCGCTCTGCGTGCTGAACAGGCTGGCTGCCACGACGCTGTTGCGCGCCAGGCGCAGGCTGCGCACGGCGTCGCGCAGCTCGCGGCGGTAGTCCAGGCCGCCCTTGTCGCGGCCCTGCGGCAGCACGCCGGCCAGGCCGCTGGCGTCGCGCCAGGCGCCGGGCTCGATGCGCGCGCCAGTGGCGTCGCGCACGCCGTCGGTGACGACCACGAGGTAGCGCGTGTGCTCCTGCAGCAGCTGGTCGCTCTCGACGACCAGCGTCTTCGTGGCGGCGTCCCACAGCACCTGGTTGATGCCCACGCGCTCGCCGCGGCCGGCGCCGGTGAGCGTGTCGCCCAGGCTCAGCAGGAACACCGTCTCGCTGGTCACGGTGGCGGGGTCGATGTCGCCCGTGAACGGGACGGTGATGCGCGGCTGCGTGGAGAAGCCGTCGAGCGTGTTGATGACGTCGATGTCCTGGCAGTCGCTGACGCGCACGGCGCAGTCGGGCTTGGGCAGGCTGACGCGGCGCAGCGTGTTCTGCGTGCCGTCGAACACCGTGAGGCGGTTGCTCGGGAAGATGGTGCCGGCGGGGTCGGCGACGTTGGCGCGCACGCTGACGCCGGCGGCGAAGGCGGCCGGCGCAAGGAGCGACAAGGTGATGGCGGCCGCAAGCGGGCCACGAGCGAAGATCGGCATGGACGGGTCTCCTGGATGACCCGGGTCAAGAGCGCCGGGTTCTGCGCTGCGTTATACGGCGCTGCCGCGGGTGCCATCCATGGGCTGAACCCGGGGAAGTTGTCGCCCAGGCGACAAGTGCCGGCGCCGGCACCCGGCGCTCAGACGCCACGTTCGCGCAGGAAGCTGGCGAACCGCGGCACGCCGGCCGCCGTGCTGCCGCGGTGGGTGTAGGTGACGACGGCACCCAGGCGTGGCGGTTGCGCGCGCTGCTGGTCGGTGAAGCCGGTGCCGAGCAGGAAGACCGTGCCGTCCTCGCGGCGCACACGCAGCGCGCCCAGGCGCCCGGCGTGCTTGCCGCGGCCGGGCACGTGGCCCACGACCACCGCCTCGGCGTCGTGCAGCGGCTTGAGCTTCAGCAGCGCACCGCTGCGGCCCGGGCGCCACGCGGCGTCGGCATGCTGCAGCATCAAGCCCTCGCCGCCGCCCTGCACCACGGCGTCGAGCATCGCCCGCAGCGCGTCACGGTCGGCCAAGCTGTGCTGGGCCACGGCCTGCAGCTGTGGCCAGGCATGCTGCCGTGCCAGCGCGTCCAGGCGCGCAGCACGCTGCGCAAACGAGCCACCGCCGCCAGGCAGGTCGAACACCATGTAGCGCAGCGCGCGCCACTCGGCGGCGTCGGGCGTGTGCCGGCGCACGGCGCCGCTCAGCGCTTCGAAGCTGCCTCGGCCCATCCAGAGTTCGCCGTCCAGCGGCGTGGCCGGCAGCCGCGCCACGAACCATGCCGGCGCCGGCACCGGCAGCCCGCTGCGGAAGCGCAGCACGTGGCCGTCCCACAGCGCGCGGGCGCCATCGAGCTTCTCGCTGACCAGCCAGCCCTGCGGATCGATGGGGCCGGCGGCCTCGCGCGCCAGGCGCAGCGCGGGGGCCGGCAAGGTGTCGTCTTCCATCGCAGCCGCCTCCGTGGCGGCGGCTGCATGAACCAGGGGGCACAGGGCGCCGGCCAGCCACGCCAGGCAGGCGCGGCGGGACGGCGGGGACACAGGCTGGGGCAGGTGCTGGGGCTCGGACATGGCCATCTCCTGACAGGACAGGAGCGGCAGTCTGGCCAGCGCAGCCGCGCGCCGCCATCGCCCCGGCGGGCACCCTCACCCGGGGGCACACCAGCCGGTCAGGTCGGGCTGACCAGGTCCTTGATCTGCTGCAGCGTCGACGGGTCTTCGATCGTCGTCAGGTCGCCCGGATCACGCTGCTCGCACACGGCCTGGATGGCGCGGCGCAGCAGCTTGCCCGAGCGCGTCTTGGGCAGCGCAGCGACGAAGCGCACGCGCGCCGGGCGCGCCACCGCGCCGAGCTGGTTGTCGACCACCTTCATCAGCTCGCCTTCGAGCTGCAGCGCCTCGGCCGGCACGCCGGCACGCGACGGATCCTTCAGCACCACGAAGGCCATCGCCACCTGGCCCTTCAGCGTGTCGGCCACGCCCACCACCGCGACCTCGGCGACGTTGGGGTGGCTGGACAGGCTCTCCTCGATCTCGCGTGTGCCCAGGCGGTGGCCGGCGACGTTGATGACGTCGTCGGTGCGGCCCAGGATGAAGAAATAGCCGTCCTCGTCGCGGATGCCCCAGTCGAAGGTGCTGTAGAGCATCTTGCCGGGGATGCTGCTCCAGTAGGTCTTCACGAAGCGCGCGTCGTCGCGCCACACGGTCTGCATGCAGCCCGGCGGCAGCGGGCCAGCGATGGCCACCACGCCCTTCTGGTGCGGGGCGGTCAGTTCCTCGCCGGTGGTCTCGTCGATCAGCTTCACGTCGTAGCCGTACACGGCCTTGCCGGGCGAGCCGAATTTGGTGGGCGCGGCCTCGATGCCGTTGCACAGGCTCAGGATGGGCCAGCCGGTCTCGGTCTGCCAGTAGTTGTCGATGATGGGCTTGCCCAGTGCCTGGGCGATCCAGGTCGCGGTGGGCTCGTCCAGCGGCTCGCCGGCCAGGAACAGCGCGCGCAGGCTCGACAGGTCGTGCTTGCGCAGCGCCTCGGGGTCCTGCTTCTTCAGCACGCGCACCGCGGTGGGCGCCGAGAACATGGCCGTGACCTTGTACTTCTCGACCAGGCTCCACCAGATGGCGGCGTCGGGGCCCTGCATGCCGCGTGTGGGCAGGCCTTCGTAGAGGATGGTGGCCATGCCCGCCAGCAGCGGGCCGTAGACGATGTAGCTGTGGCCCACGACCCAGCCGATGTCGCTGGTGCTGAAGTAGGTTTCGCCGGCATTGCCCATGAAGATGTTCTTCATGCTGGCCGTCAGGGCCACCGCGTAGCCGCCGGTGTCGCGCTGCACGCCCTTGGGCTTGCCGGTGGTGCCGCTGGTGTACAGCGTGTAGCTGGGGTGGGCGCTGTCGACCCATTCGCAGGGCACCGGGGTGTCGGCATGGCCGTCGCGCCAGACGGCGTAGTCCTCGTCGCGACCCTGCACGCGTTCGAAGGGGCTCAGGCCGCGGTCGACCATCAGCACGCGCGCCGGCTTGTGCGCGGCCAGCCGGATGGCTTCGTCGAGCAACGGCTTGTACGGCACGACCTTGCCGCCGCGGCTGCCGGCGTCGGCACTGACGATCACCGTGGGCTCGGCGTCGTCGATGCGGCTGGCCAGGCTGACGCTGGCAAAGCCGCCGAACACCACCGAGTGCAGCGCGCCGATGCGCACGCAGGCCAGCATCGCGAACACGGCTTCCGGGATCATGGGCATGTAGACCAGCACGCGATCGCCCTTCTTCACGCCCAGTTCGCGCAGGATCGCCGCCATGCGCTGCACCTCGGCGTGCAGTTCACGGAACGAGTACACCTTCTCCTGGCCGACTTCGGTCGAGACCCAGATCAGCGCGTTCTGGTCGGGCCGCGTGGCCAGGTGCCGGTCGACCGCGTTGTGGCACAGGTTGGTGGTGCCGCCGACGAACCAGCGCGTGAACGGCGGGTTGCTGTGGTCGCAGACCTGCGTGAACGGCGTGTGCCAGTCGATCAGCGCGGCCTGCTCGGTCCAGAAGGCGTCGCGGTCGGTGAGCGAGCGGCGGTGGAAGTCGGCGTAGGCTGTCATCTTCGTTTGTCTCCAGATCTTTGCGGGCCGGCGGTATCAGACCGCCGGCCGCTGACGGGCCACTGACTTCAGACGATGCGCACCACCAGCCGGCCACGCACCTTGCCGGCCATCAAATCGGCCGCGCGGGCGATGGCCTGGTCGAGCGGGATCTCTTCGGCGATGCGCTCCAGCGCCGCCGGCACCAGGTCGCGCGCCAGCCGGTCCCAGGCCGCCTGGCGCAGCGCGCGCGGGGCCATCACGCTGTCCACGCCCGCCAGCGTGACGTTGCGCAGGATGAACGGCGCCACGCTGGCCGGCAGGTCCATGCCCTGCGCCAGGCCACAGGCCGCGACGACGCCGCCGTAGCGTGTCTGCGCCAGCGCATTGGCCAGCGTGTGGCTGCCGACCGCATCGACCACACCGGCCCAGCGCTCCTTCTGCAGCGGTTTGCCGGCGGCGGCCAGCGTGGCGCGGTCGATCACTTCCACGGCGCCCAGGCCGCGCAAGTAGTCGGCCTCGTGCGCCTTGCCGCTGGCTGCCACCACGCGGTAGCCCAGCGTCGACAGCAGCGTGATCGCGACGCTGCCCACCCCGCCGGTGGCGCCGGTGACCAGCACCTCGCCGTCGCCCGGCTGCAGGCCGTGGCGCTCGAGCGCCATCACGCACAGCATCGCGGTGTAGCCGGCGGTGCCGATGGCCATGGCCTGGCGCGGCGTGAAGGCGGCCGGCAGCTTCACCAGCCAGTCGCCCTGCAGCCGCGCGCGCTCGGCCAGGCAGCCCCAGTGCGTCTCGCCCACGCCCCAGCCGTTGAGCACGAAGCGGTCGCCGGGCTGCCAGTCGGGGTGGCTGCTCTCCACCACGGTGCCGGCGCCGTCGATGCCCGGCACCATCGGCCACGTGCGCACCACCGGGGCGCGGTTGGTCAGCGCCAGCGCGTCCTTGTAGTTCAGCGTCGACCAGGTCGGCGCCACCAGCACGTCGCCCGCAGGCAGGCGGGCTTCGTCGAGCTCGGTGAGGCCGGCATGGAAGCCGGTGTCGTTCTTCTCCAGCAGCAGGGCTTTGAACATGGGTCTCGTCGCTTTCTTGTCGATCGTGGGGACTTCGCAGCCGGCATCTTGCCGGATCACGCCAGCATCCGGTTGCATCTGCCTCGGCAGGCCGCGTTGACAGCGGGTGCATGCGCCCCCTATCCTGCCGCGTTTGATGCAGATGCACCTCTTTCCCTTGCGCGCGCTCGTTGTGTGCCTGGCCTTGGCCAGCCAGGGCGGCGTGCTGGCAGCCCCCGACCAAGCCGGTCCGCAGGGCGACGCCGTGCTGCAGCTGCTGCACAGCAAGGGCCTGCTGCCCGATACCGCGGCCGGCGGCGACGCCCCCGCGTTCGTGCGCCAGATGCGCGACACTGCTTCCGACCTGGTGCTGTCGGCGATGAACTTCCTGGGCGTGCCCTACCGCCGCGGCGGCGATTCGGCCGACGAAGGCTTCGACTGCAGCGGCTTCACGCGCCACGTCTTCGAGATGAGCCTGGGCCTGGTGCTGCCGCGGCGCGCCGACCAGCAGGCGCGCGACCAGTCGCTGGCCCAGGTGCCGCGAGAAGAACTCAAGCCCGGCGATCTGGTGTTCTTCAACACCATGCGGCGCGCGTTCTCGCACGTGGGCATCTACGTCGGCGAAGGCAAGTTCATCCACGCGCCGCGCGCCGGCAGCGCCGTGCGCATCGAAGACATGCGCCAAGCCTACTGGGCCAAGCGCTTCAATGGTGCCCGCCGCGCCGAACTGTCCGGCGCGACGCCGGCGCTCGAAGCCACCCCTCGGCCCTGACGGCCCGGCGCCCGCGGCACAATCGGCCGCATGGGTGAAAGCGTGATTCCTCTGGCCGACCTGCGCTATGCCGCGGCGACGCCCACCGTGCCCGAGGCGCCCGAGGCGCCCACCGGGCTGCTGTCTGACCGCCTGGGCCGGCCGCTGCACGACCTGCGCATCTCGGTCACCGACCGGTGCAACTTCCGCTGCAGCTACTGCATGCCGAAGGAGATCTTCGACCGCGACTACCGCTTCCTGCCGCAGAGCTCGTTGCTGAGCTTCGAGGAGATCACGCGCGCGGCACGTCTCTTCGTCGCGCACGGCGTGCACAAGCTGCGCCTGACGGGTGGCGAACCGCTGCTGCGCAAGCACCTGGAAGTGCTGATCAGCCAGCTGGCCGACCTGCGCACGCCCGACGGCGCCGAACTCGACATCACGCTCACGACCAACGGCTCGCTGCTGGAACGCAAGGCCCAGGCGCTGCGCGACGCCGGCCTGCGGCGCGTGACGGTGAGCCTGGACGCACTGGACGACACCATCTTCCGACGCATGAACGACGTCGACTTCCCGGTGGCCGACGTGCTGCGCGGCATCGAGGCTGCGCTGCGCGCGGGCCTGGCGCCGGTCAAGATCAACATGGTCGTCAAGCGCGGCACCAACGACCACGAGATCGTGCCGCTGGCACGCCACGTGCGCGAGCAATTCGGCCCCGGCGTGGTGCTGCGCTTCATCGAGTACATGGACGTGGGCGCCACCAACGGCTGGCGCATGGACGAGGTGCTGCCCTCGGCCGACGTGGTGGCGCGGCTGCATGCCGCGTTCCCACTCGAGCCGCTGCAGGCCAGCGCGCCCGGCGAGACCGCGCAGCGCTGGCGCTACGCCGATGGCGGCGGCGAAGTCGGCGTCATCAGCAGCGTCACGCAAGCCTTCTGCCGCGACTGCAACCGCGCTCGGCTGTCCACCGAGGGCAAGCTGTTCCTGTGCCTGTTCGCCAGCCGCGGCCACGACCTGCGCGCGCTGCTGCGCGGCAACTACAGCGACGCGCAGATCGCGGGCGCGCTGGGCCTGATCTGGGGCGCGCGCGACGACCGCTACTCCGAGCTGCGCGGCGCTATGCAGGCCGACCCCGGCAGCGGCGAGCGCCGCGTCGAGATGCACTACATCGGCGGATGAACCAGGCCCACCCCGGCCGGGGTGGGCTTGGCCTGGTCAGTCGGCGCCGTGCGGTTGCGGCTCGGCGTCGGGCGTGGTGATCTCGCCCGGCACGCGCTTGCGCGCGAACAGCGTGTAGATCGTCGGCACGACGAAGATCGTCAGCAGCGTGCCGATGCTCATGCCGCCGACGATCACCCAACCGATCTGGCGCCGGCTTTCGGCGCCGGCGCCGGTGGCCAGGGCCAGCGGCAGCGCACCCAGCACCATCGCGCCGGTGGTCATCAGGATGGGCCGCAGCCGCAGGCTGGCGGCCTCGATCACCGCTTCACGCACCGCGCGGCCCTGCTGGCGCAGCTGGTTGCTGAACTCGACGATCAGGATGCCGTGCTTGGTGATCAGGCCGACCAGCGTGATGAGGCCGATCTGCGAATACACGTTCAGCGTGCCGCCCGACAGCTGCAGCGCGGCCAGCGCGCCCACCATCGACAGCGGCACGGCGAGCAGGATCACGAACGGGTCGATGAAGCTCTCGAACTGCGCCGCCAGCACCAGGAAGATGAACAGCAGCGCCAGCACGAACACCACGCCCAGCGCGCCCGACGAGGCCTTGAACTCGCGGCTGACGCCGTTGAGTTCGGTCGAATAGCCCTCGGGCAGCACGCGCGCCGCGGCCTCGTCCATGAACCGAAGCGCCTCGCCCAGCGCGTAGTTGGGCGCCAGGCCCGCGGTGATGGCGACCGAGCGGCGCTGGTTGAAGTGGTTCAGCTCGCGCGGGCTCACCGACTCGCGCACCGTCACCAGGCTCGACAGCGGCACCATCGTGTCGTTGCGGCCACGCACGAAGAGCTTCTCGATGTCTTCCGGCGTGGTGCGGCCGCTGGTGGCGGTCTGCACCAGCACGTCGTACTGCTCGGCGTCACGCTTGTAGCGCGTGACCACGCGGCTGCCCAGCATGGTCTCGACCGTGCGCGCCACCGCGTCCACCGACACGCCCATGTCGGCCGCGCGCTGGCGGTCGACCTCCATGAAGATCTCGGGCTTGTTGAGCTGCAGGTCGCTGTCCACCTGCACGAAGCCGGGGTTCTTCGCCATCTCGGCCATCAGCGCCTGCGACACGCGCGCCATGTTGGCGTAGCTGTCGCCGCTGACGATGATGAAGTTGATCGGCCGCTCGCGGAAGCCCTGCCCCAGGCTCGGCGGCGTGATCGGGAACGCGCTGATCCCCGGCAGCGTCGCCACCTTGGGCAGCAGCGACTGCGCCAGCTGCTGCGTGGTCAGCGTGCGGTCGTTCCAGTCGACCGTGCGCATCACGGCCGACGCGGTGCTGACCTGGCCACCGCCCATGAACATGAAGCGGCGGTCGAACTCGGGGTAGGTGGCGGCGATCGCATCCAGCGCATCGAGGTAGCGCGCCGTGTATTCCAGCGTCGAGCCGTCGGGCGCGCGCACCGGCATGATGATGACGCCGCGGTCCTCCATCGGCGCCAGTTCGGCCTTGGAGGTGATGAACAGCCAGTAGCTGGTGGCCCCCGAGGCCAGCATCAGCAGGACCACGAGCCAGCGCACGCGCAGCGTCGCGGCCAGCGCGCGTTCGTAGACGCCGGTCAGCGCCACCAGCACGCGCTCCATGCCGCGGTCGAAGCGGTTCGGCGCCGGGTTGTGGCGCAGCAGCTTGCTGCACAGCATGGGCGTCAGCGTCAGCGCCACGAAGCCCGAGACGATCACCGCCCCCGCCAGCGTCAGCGCGAACTCGCCGAACAACCGCCCGGTGCGGCCGGGCGTGAAGGCCAGCGGCGCGAACACCGCGGCCAGCGTCAGCGTCATCGCCACCACGGCGAAGCTGATCTCGCGCACGCCCTTCAGCGCCGCCTGGAACGGCGTCAGCCCTTCCTCGATGTGGCGGAAGATGTTCTCCAGCACCACGATGGCGTCGTCGACCACCAGGCCGATGGCCAGCACCAGCGCCAGCAACGTGAGCGTGTTGATCGTGAAGCCGGCGGCGGCGATCAGCGCGAAGCTGCCGATCAGGCTGACCGGAATCGTCACCAGCGGGATGAACGAGGCCCGTAGCGTGCGCAGGAACACGAACACCACCAGCGCCACCAGCACCACGGCCTCGGCCACGGTGGTGTAGACGGCCTTGATCGAGCGGTCGATGAAGACCGAGTTGTCGTTGGCCTGCACCACCGTCACCGACGGCGGCAGGTCGCGCTGGATCTGCGGCATCAGCGCGCGCACGCCGGCCGCCACTTCCAGCGGGTTCGCGGTGGCGTTGCGGATGACGCCGGTGCTGACCGACGGCACGCCGTTCAGGCGCACGCGCGAGCGGTCGCTGGCGGCGGCTTCCTCCACGCGGGCCACGTCGCGCAGCCGCACGGTGTAGCCGCCGGCGCTCTTCAGCGCGATCTCGTTGAACTGCGCCACCGTGTTGAGGTCGGTGCGCGCGGTGACGTTGAATTCGCGCTGCTGGCTCTCGATGCGACCGGCCGGCACCTCGAGGTTCTGCCGCCGCAGCGCGTCCTCGACGTCCTGCACCGTCAGCCGGTATGCGGCCAGGCGGTCGGGGTCGAGCCAGACACGCATCGCGTAGCGGCGGTCGCCGCCCACCTGCACGTCGGCGACGCCGGGCACGGTCTGCAGCCGCGGCTTGACGACGCGGTTGACCAGGTCGGTCAGCTGCAGCGGATCCAGCGTCTCGCTGGTGTAGGCCAGCCAGATGGTCGGCGTGGCGTCGGCCTCGACCTTGGCGATGATGGGCTCGTCCACCGCCTCGGGCAGGCGTCCGCGCACGCGCGAGACGCGGTCGCGCACCTCGGCCGCGGCGGTGTCGGGATCCTTGCTGAGCTTGAAGCGCACCGAGATCTGGCTCTGCTCGGTGCGCGAGATCGAGGTGATGATGTCGACGCCGTCGATGCCGGCGATCGAGTCTTCCAGGGGCTTCGTGACCTGCGACTCGATGACCTCGGACGACGCACCGAGCAGCCGCGTGTTCACCGTCACCACCGGCTCGTCGATGCGCGGGTACTCGCGCACGCTGAGCTGCTGGAACGACACCAGGCCGATCAGGATCAGCAGCAGCGACATCACCGTCGCCAGCACCGGGCGGCGGATCGACACTTCGGACAATCGCATCGTCGTTTTCCTCGTCCTTCTCGCGCTCTGTGCGCGCGGTTCGCGCAGTTCCGGTGCGGCCGTCAGGCCGGCACGGGCCGCGCCGGCCCGGAGGCCGCGCCGCTGGCCGGACGGCCAGCTCCGGCCGGCGCACCCGGGTTGGCGAGATCGATCACGCGCACCGCCGGCGACTCGCCACGCAGCCGCGCATGGCCGGCGGTGACGATGACGTCGCCCGCCGCCACGCCCGAGAGCAGCTCGACCTTGCCCGGCAGCCGCAGTCCCAGCTGCACCTCGACGCGCTGCGCCACCGGGCCGGCGGCGCCGTTGACGAGCTTGAACACGTACTGCTTGCCGCCCATCGGCACCAGCGCTTCCTCGGGCACCACCAGCGCGTTCTCGCGCGTGGAGAAGACCACGCGCGGCCGCGCGAACATGCCGGGGCGCAGTTGGCCACCGGGGTTCTCGACGCGCGCGCGCACCAGCAGCGCGCGGCCGTTGGCGTCGACCGACGCGTCCAGCGCATCGATGCGGCCCTTGAACGTGCGGCCGGGCAGCGCGTCCAGCGCGACCTCGACCGCCTGGCCGGCACGCACACGGGCCACGTAGCGCTCGGGCAGGCTGAAGTCCACCGAGAGCGAGGACAGGTCCTCGAGGCTCACGATGTCGGCGCCGTCCTTCAGGTAGTCGCCGATGTCGACCTTGCGGATGCCGGTGGTGGCGTCGAACGGCGCCACGATCTTCATGCGTGCCAGTTGTGCGCGTGCCAGCGCGACCTGGGCTTCGGCGACTTCCAGCGACGCGGCGTTCTGGTCCACCGCGCTCTGGCTGACGAAGCCCTGCGCCAGCAACTCGCGGCTGCGCTGCAGGTTCGTGCGCGCGATGCTGCTCTGCGCTTCGGACTGCTTCAATTGCGCCTGCTGCAGCGTGTCGTCCAGCTGCACCAACAGCTGGCCGCGGCGCACGCGCTGGCCTTCGACGAAGCCGAACTGCGCCACGCGGCCACTGACCTCGGGACGCAGCATCACGCCCTGCGCCGCGTTGAGCGATCCCACGGCCTGCACGTCGTCGACCAGCGTCGCCAGCGTGACCTTGCCGACCTCGACCGACGCCGGCCCGCCCGGGCCGCCCGGCCCGCTACGGCCACCCGCGCCTGGCCCGCCCGGCCTCATGGCTGGGCCCGTCGAAGGCCCCGGGCCGGCGGCCGTGGCGGCTGCTCCGGCCGGCGCCGGCGCACGGTTCTGCCACCACCAGGCCAGACCGCCCGCGAGCACGATGCCCACGGCCGCCACGAGTGTGTGAACCTTTCTCAACGCGCGTCCTTGCTACAAAACGTCAACCGGCGACTGTAGCGGCTCGGCGCCAGCGCTGCGGCGCGGCTTCCACTTACTCCACCGGGCCGGTGGGAGCTGGCTCAGCGGCCCGCGCTGCCCACGCCGCGGTTGGCCAGCAGGTCGGCGCGTTCGTTGCCGGGGTCGCCGGCGTGGCCCTTCACCCAGCGCCAGGTCACGTCGTGCCCGGCGGCCAGCGCGTCCAGCCGCTGCCACAGCTCGACGTTCTTCACCGGCTTCTTGTCGGCCGTCTTCCAGCCACGCGCCTTCCAGCCGTGGATCCAGCTCGTGATGCCATTGCGCACGTATTCGCTGTCGGTGTAGACGGTGACGGCACAGCGCCGCTTCAGCGAGGCCAGCGCCTCGATCACGGCGGTCAGTTCCATGCGGTTGTTGGTGGTCAGCGGCTCGCCGCCCCACAGCTCCTTCTCGTGCTCGCCGCTCTTCAGCCAGGCGCCCCAGCCGCCGGGGCCCGGGTTGCCCTTGCAGGCGCCATCGGTGTAGATCACCACATCGGACATCAGGATTCCACTTCCACGGGTTCACGGTTGGCCACCACCGCGGGGGCGGCCTTCATCTTGCGACGTTCGTTCTTCAGCAGGCCCACCAGCCGCATGCCGCGCACGCGCTTGACCGCGACGATGAAGTACACCGCGCCCAGCACCGGCCACCAGCGGTCGCCCACCGGGTCCATCCAGGCATAGCGGTCGAGCCAGCGTTGCGAGCCCACTGGCGGCCGGTAGCAGCCGAAGCGGCCCACCTCGACCTCGAAGCCCAGCAGGCGCAGCCAGTCGCGCAGCCGCCAGTAGCCGATGAATTCGCCTGCGCGCGGCAGGTACAGCCCGCGGTCGCGGCCGATGCCCAGGCCGTGCTTCATGTGGTCGGCGCGCTGGCGCAGCCCCCACAGGCTGGCGGGGTTGAAACCAGCGATGACGACACGGCCTTCGGGCACCAGCACACGCTCCACCTCGCGCAGCGTCTGGTGCGGGTCGCGCGCCAGTTCCAGCGAGTGCGGCAGCACGACGAGATCGACGCTGTGCTGCGGGAACGGCAGCGCGTCGAACTCGCAGAACAACGCCACCGGGTCGGTGGCCGGCAAGGTGCTCAGGCCGTCGCGCGGCGGCGGAAGCACCAGCGATTCGGGCACCACCAGCGAGTCGCTGGCGACCCAGCGGTGCGGCATGCGGTTGGCGCGCAGGCCATCGAGTTCGGGCAGGCCGAGCTGCAGCGCGTGGAAGCCGAAGGCGTCGGTGACGGCGTGGTCCAGGCGGTCCTGCACCCACTCAAGCAGATAGCGGCCCGGCGCGGTCTGCAGCCAAGCCCCCAACTCTATAATCGACTCGTCTCGCGTCATGTGATGAATCTCACCCCCCTGCCCGCCTTCAGCGACAACTACATCTGGATGCTGCACGACGGCTCGCACGCCGTGGTCGTGGATCCGGGGGACGCAGCGCCGGTGCAGGCGGCGCTCGACGCGCAGGGGCTGCAGCTCGCGGCGATTCTAGTGACGCACCACCACGGCGACCATGTCGGCGGCGTGAACGCGCTGCGGCCACGGCTGCAGGGCCCCGTCTACGGCCCCGCGCACGAAGACATTCCGGCGCCCTTCACACCGCTGCAGCATGGCCAGCAGATCACCGTGCTCGGCTTGCACTTCGAGGTGATCGACGTGCCGGGCCACACTGCAGGCCACATCGCCTACGTGCAGCGCGGCGTCGATGCGGCGCCGCTGCTGTTCTGTGGCGACACGCTGTTCTCGGCCGGCTGCGGGCGCCTGTTCGAAGGCACGCCCGCGCAGATGGTCGACTCGCTGGCGCGGCTGAACGCGCTGCCGGGCGACACGCAGGTCTGCTGCACGCACGAATACACGCTGTCGAACCTTCGATTTGCGGCCGCCGTGGAACCCGGCAGCGCCGACATCGTCGAACACGCCCGGCACTGCGAGCGCCTGCGCGCCGCGGGCCAGCCCACGCTGCCGTCGACGCTGTCGCGAGAGCGTGCCATCAACCCCTTCCTGCGCTGCAGCACACCGGCCGTCGTGGCCAGTGCACGCGCGCAGGGTGCAGCCAGCGACGGCGTCGTCGACGTCTTCGCCGCACTGCGCAACTGGAAGAACACCTACCGATGAGTTCCCCGCCACAGCGCCCCGGCGCACGCCTGGCTGCCTGGATCGGCGTGCTCGCGCTGCTCGGCGGCTGCGCCACCGCGCCGCTGCCGCAGGCACAGGCTCCGCAGGCAGAAGGCGCCGAGATCGTGGCCGCCAGCGCCGCGGCGACGCAGGCCTCGGCCGCTTCAGCCGCTTCGGCCAGCGACCCCATCGCCGCCGTGTTTGCCGCCGAGACCGCCGCCGCGGCGGCATCGGCCGCCGCCGCCGTCGCCGCAGAAACCACGCCCGACGCCCCCGTGACCTCCACGGTCGGCCGCCTGGACGCGGCCGAAGACGCCGTGCGCACCGACCTCTGGGTGCGCGTGCGCGGCGGCTTCGCGATGCCCGACCTCGACAACGACCTCGTGCGCAAGTGGGAGCAGTGGTACGCCACGCGGCCCGATTACGTCGAACGCATGACCGCACGTGGCGGCCGCTACCTCTTCCACATCGTCGAAGAAGTCGAGCGTCGCGGCATGCCGGTGGAACTGGCGCTGCTGCCGTTCATCGAGAGCGCCTTCAACCCGCAGGCGGTGTCTCACGCGCGTGCGGCCGGCATGTGGCAGTTCATGCCGATGACGGGCAAGGACTTCGAGCTCAAGCAGAACCTGTTCCGCGACGACCGCCGCGACGTGCTGGCGTCCACGCGCGCCGCGCTCGACTACCTGCAGCAGCTGCAGCAGATGTTCGGCGACTGGCACCTGGCGCTGGCGGCCTACAACTGGGGCCAGGGCAACGTGCTGCGGGCCATCAAGCGCAACGAGCGCGCCGGCCTGCCCACCGACTACGAGCGCCTGCGCATGCCCGACGAGACGCGCAACTACGTGCCCAAGCTGCAGGCGGTGAAGAACATCGTGCTGCGCCCGGACGCGTTCGCGCTGACGCTGCCGGCACTGGAGAACCACCCGTTCTTCCTGAGCGTGCCGATCGAGCGCGACATCGACGTGGCGCTGGCGACGCGCCTGGCGGGGCTGTCGCTGGAGGAATTCCAGCAGCTCAACCCGCAGATGAACAAGCCGGTGATCCTGGCCGCAGGCACGCCACAGGTGCTGCTGCCGTACGACAACGCCAACATCTTCCTGCGCCAGCTGCAGCGCCACCAGGGGCCGCTGGCCAGTTGGACGGCCTGGGTGGCGCCGGCCACGCTGAAGCCAGCCGACGCCGCGCGCAAGGTCGGCATGACCGAGAGCGAACTGCGCGAGGTCAACCGCATCCCCGCGCGCATGCTGGTGAAGGCGGGTTCGACCCTGCTGGTGCCGCGCGACCCCGACAGCACGCGCGACGTGGCCGAGCACATCGCCGACAACGCCACCATGGTGCTGGCGCCCGAATCGCGACCGACCCGGCGCGTGGTGCTGAAGGCTGGCAAGAAGGGCGACAGCGTCGCCGCGGTGGCCCGGCGCTACCGGGTCAGCGCTGCGCAGGTGGCGCAGTGGAACGGCGTCGGCACCGGCGCGCGCTTCAAGGCCGGCCAGTCCATCGTCGTGCATCTCGCCACGCCGGCCAGGAGGGCCGTGGTGCGCGCGGCCGCCAAGCCGTCGCGCAGCACCAAGGCCGCAGCCTCCAAGCGACCCGTCAAGGTGGCTGCACCGGCCGGGCGCCCGCGGGCCACGCAGGCGCGCTGACCGCTCGCAGGACCGGCTGGCGCGGGCACCGCGCCGGCTGTGCCGATCAGCCCAGGAAGTCGCGCTTGCCCAGTTCCACCCCGGCGTGGCGCAGCAGCGCATACGTGGTGGTGGCGTGGAAGTACACGTTGGGCAGCACGTAGTGCTTGAGGTAGTCCTCGCCGCTGAACTTCACTTCGCCGCTGCGCATCTGCAGCACGATCTCGCGCGCATCACTGCCGTCGATGTGTGCCGGGGTGAAGCCGCCCACATGGTCGAGCGTCTTGCGGATGCGCGCACGCAGCTCGTCGAGCGTGGCCTCGTTGTCGTCCCACTTCGGCACGTCCTGGCCGGCCAGACGCGACACGCAGCCCTTGGCCATGTCGCAGGCGATCTGGATCTGCTTCGTGAACGGCAGCATGTCGGGCGCCAGGCGCAAGCCCAGGTAATTGTTCGCGTCGAACTTGCGCGCTTCGGCGTGGGCCTGGGCCTTGTCCAGCCAGACGAGCATCGCCGTGAGGGTGCGCGTCAGCACGGGCACGCTGGCCGAGTGCATCGAGAGAGCCATGGTTTGTCTCCGGTAACGAAATCGAGGTCGCGCATGCTAGCCGCGGCGCGCGAAACCTGCCGGACGCGGCAGAATGCCGGCCACAGCCCATGAACATCATCATCCTCGACGACTACCAGGACGCGGTGCGCAAGCTGCGCTGCGCGAGCAAGCTGGAACCTCTGAATGCGAAGGTCTTCACCAACACGGTGAAGGGCATCGGGCAGTTGTCGGTGCGGCTGCGCGACGCCGACGTGCTGGTGCTGATCCGCGAACGCACGCACTTCCCGCGCGCGCTGCTCGAGAAGCTGCCACGCCTGAAGCTGATCTCGCAGACCGGAAAGGTCGGCTCGCACGTCGACGTGGAAGCCTGCACGCGGCTGGGCATCGCGGTGGCCGAAGGCGTGGGCTCGCCGGTGGCGCCGGCCGAGCTGACCTGGGCGCTGATCATGGCCAGCATGCGCCGGCTGCCGCAGTACATCGGCAACCTCAAGCACGGCGCCTGGCAACAGAGCGGTTTGAAGGCGGCCGGCATGCCGCCGAACTTCGGCATCGGCTCGGTGCTGCGCGGCAAGACGCTGGGCATCTGGGGCTACGGCAAGATCGGCCAGCTGCTGGCCGGCTACGGCCGTGCCTTCGGCATGCAGGTGCTGGTGTGGGGCCGCGAGGCTTCACGCGAGAAGGCCCGAGCCGACGGCCTGCTGGCGGCCGACACGCGCGAGGACTTCTTCGCGCAGTGCGACGTGCTCAGCGTGCACCTGCGCCTGAACGACGAGACCCGCAGCATCGTGACGCTGGAAGACCTGTCGCGCATGAAGCCCACGGCGCTGTTCGTCAACACCTCGCGCGCCGAGCTCGTGCAGGAAGGCGCGCTGGTCTCGGCGCTGAACAAGGGCCGGCCCGGCATGGCGGCCGTCGACGTGTTCGAGAGCGAGCCCATCCTGCAGGGCCACCCGCTGCTGCGGCTGGAGAACGCCGTGTGCACGCCGCACATCGGCTACGTCGAGCAGGACAGCTACGAGATGTACTTCGGCGCCGCGTTCGACAACGTCGTCAACTTCGTCAACAACACCCCGACCAACCTGGTGAACCCCGAGGCGCTGAAGGTGCTGCGTTGAACGCGGCCCCCGGCGCGCCCCGGTGAGCGACCACCGCGCGGCCGGCCGCGCCCTGCTGGCCGGCAACTTCGCCATCGGCTGCGGCGTCATGGTGACCGCCGGGTCGCTGTACGATCTGGTGCGCTCGCTGCAGGTGTCGGTGCCGGTGGGCGGGCAGCTGATCTCGGTGGCGGCCGTGATGATGGCGCTCGGCGCGCCGCTGCTGGCGGGCGCCGTCTCGGGCTGGGACCGCCGCCGGCTGCTGACGCTGGCGCTGCTGTGGTACGCCGCAGGCCACGCACTGAGCGCTCTGATGCCGCACTACGCCGCGCTGCTGCCGGTGCGGGCGCTGACGGTGCTGGGCGCCGCCGTCTTCACGCCGCAGGCCGCTGCGGCCATCAACGTGATGGCGCCGCCGGCCGAGCGCGGCCGTGCCATCACCTTCATCTTCATCGGCTGGTCGCTGTCGTCGGTGATCGGCATGCCGCTGCACAGCTACATCGGCGAAGCCTTCGGCTGGCGCTGGGCGTTTGCGCTGGTGGCGGTGCTCAGCACCGTCGCCGCGGCCTGGGTGTGGCGCACGCTGCCCGACGGCATCCGGCCCGCGGCGCTGTCTCTGGCGGCCTGGCGCAGCACGCTGACGCACCCGCTGCTGATGGGCGTGGTGGCTGTCACCGCACTCAGCGCCGCCGGGCAGTTCACGCTGTTCTCGTACTTCGCGCCCTACTACCGGCAGGTCATCGGCGCCGACGCCGCCAGCGTCAGCTTCCTGTTCCTGTGGTTCGGTGCCTTCGGCCTGCTCGGCAACATCCTGCTGCAGCGCGTGGTGGACCGCCAGGGCGCGGCGCGCTGCGTCACGCTGGCACTGGCGGGCATGGCGGCCAGCCTGCTGCTCTGGCCGCTGGCGCTGACGCTGGTGGCGATGGCGGCCGTGCTGGTACCGTGGGCGCTGGGTTGTTTCTCGTCGAACTCGGCGCAGCAGGCGCGGCTGGGCGCGGCAGCGCCCGCGCTGGCGCCGGCGTTGATGGCGCTGAACACCTCGGCCATGTACCTGGGCCAGGCCATCGGTGCGGCCGGTGGTGGTGCGATGGTGGCGGCCAGCGGCTTCGGCACGCTGCACTGGGTGGCGCTGGGATGGATGCTGCTGGCGATCGGCCTGAGCGCGCTGCTGGCACGGCGCATGGCGCGGCCTTTCGATGTCTGAGCCCGCTGCCGACGCGCTGCGCGTGCCGGCCACGCCCGGCGCGCTGTTCCTCGCATTCAACCGGCTGGCCTTGCAGGGCTTCGGCGGCGTGCTGCCGGTGGCGCAGCGCGAACTGGTCGAGCGTGAACGCTGGATGACGCGCGAGCAGTTCCTGGAGACCTTGTCGGTGGGCCAGGTGCTGCCCGGCCCCAACATCATCAACATGGCGCTGATGATCGGCGACCGCTTCTTCGGCTGGCGCGGTGTCGTCGCAGCGCTCGGCGGGCTGCTGGCGGCACCGCTGCTGATCGTGCTGCTGGCCGCGGCGCTGTACGGGCAGTTCGCCAGCATCCCGATGGTGGCCGGCGCGTTGCGCGGCATGGGCGCGGTGGCGGCAGGGCTCATCATCGCCACGGCGCTGAAGCTGATGCCGACGCTGCGTGCCAACCCGATGGGCCGCACGGCCTGCGTGCTGCTGGGTGGCGCCACGCTGCTGGCCATCGGCATGCTGCGCTGGCCGCTGGCCGCGGTGGTGCTGGGCCTGGGCGTGCCGGCCGTGGCGTTTGCCTGGTGGAAGCTCCGGCCATGAACCTGCTGCTGTGGGGACCGGTGAACGTCGGCACGCCAGAGCTGCTGGCGCTGCTGCTGCACTTCGCGCTGCTGTCGCTGCTGGCCGTGGGCGGCGCCATCACCACCGCACCCGACATGCAGCGTTTCGTGGTCGGCGATCGGGGCTGGCTGACGGACGCGCAGTTCACCGCCTCGGTGGCGCTGGCGCAGGCAGCACCGGGCCCGAACGTGCTGTTCGTGGCCGTGATCGGCTGGAACGTCGGCGGCCTGGCCGGCGTGGTGGCCACCATGGTCGGCAGCCTGCTGCCGTCGACGACGCTGGCCCTGGCGGCCTCGCGCTGGGGTGCGGCGCGCAAGGAATCGCGCGGCGTGCGCGCTTTCACCAGCGGCATGGCGCCGCTGACCATCGGCCTGCTGCTGGCCACCGGCTGGGTGCTGACCGAACCTGGCCGCCACCATGCCGGCGCGCTGCTGCTGGTGGCCGGCACGGTGCTGCTGATGCTGCGCACGAAGATCAGCCCGATGTGGCCGATCGCCGCCGGCGCCGTGGTCGGCGCACTCGGCTTCGCCGGCTGACGCGGCGCGCCAACGGCGCCGCTCAGAGCTTGCGGATGCGCCCGTTGCCGCTGCTGTCCAGCGCCAGCTGCGGGTCGCCGCGGTAGCGCAGCACGGCTGCGCCGCCGACGCTGGCGTTCAACTGGTCGGTCGCCCAGACCTTGGCCGCTGCCGAGCCCCCGAGCCTGGCCTCGACGCGCCGCACCTGCAGCGCGGCGCACTCGGCCACCGCACTGCCGCCCGCCGACAGCGACAGTTCGTTCGCGCGCCCGGCCAGCCGCAGCACCGTGCTGCCGCCGGCCTGCAGCTCCACACGCTCGGCCGTCAGCGCCTGCAGCTTCAGCACGCCCGAGTCGCCACCCCGTAGTTGCAGCGTCTTGGCCACCAGCGTCTCGGCACGCAGCACCGCGCTGCCCGAGACGGCCAGGCTCTCGAGCTGCCACACCCGCGCCACGATGCGCAGCCGGGTCGGCTTCAGCGGCCGCCGCTGGCGCACGCGCAGCACGCCGTCCTGCACCTGCAGGTCCAGCAGCGGCAGCAGGTTGTCGTCACCTTCCAGGAACAGCCCCGGCGGCTGTGCCTGTTCGATGTCGACGACCATCGCATCGGCCACCGCCACGCCGCTGAAGCTGCCCACTGGCGGCTCCTGCGTGACGACGCGGCCGGAGCCGGTGGCGGGCAGGAACTGCTGCAGCTCGAAGGCGCGGGCGTGCAATGGCAGCGCCGAGCCGGCGGCCAGCGCCAGGCAATGGCGGCGGGTGAGAGATGGCATGGGATTCACGGAAGAGCTGCGGTGCCGCGCAGCATGGCGCCGAGGCGGCTGCAGCGCCAGCGCCGCGCGACAGGCTGCTTCACGGGCGGCACGGGCTGCAGCACCCGCCCGGTCACCGGGTGCCGAAGATCTTGTCGCCGGCGTCGCCGAGCCCGGGGATGATGTAGCCGAGTTCGTTCAGGTGGCTGTCGACGGCGGCCGTCCAGCAACGCACGTCGGGGTGCGCAGCATCGAGCGCGCGCACGCCCTCGGGGGCCGCCACCAGCACCAGCGCTCGGATGTCCTTGCAGCCGCGGCGCTTGAGCAATTCGACCGTGGCGATCATCGATCCGGCCGTGGCCAGCATGGGGTCGACGATGAGCGCCGTGCGTTCTTCGAGGTGGCCGACGAAGCGCTCGAAGTAGTGCTCGGGCTGCAGCGTCTCGTGGTTGCGGCTGAGGCCGACCACGCTGACCTTGGCGTTGGGCACCATGTCGAGCACGCCGTCGAGCATGCCCAGCCCGGCGCGCAGGATGGGCACCACGGTCACCTTCTTGCCGGCGATCTGGTCCACCTCGATCGGCCCGCTCCAGCAGTCGATCGGCGTCTTCTCCAGCGGAAAGTCGGCGGTGGCCTCGTAGGCCAGCAGGCGCGCGATCTCGTTGGTGAGTTCGCGGAACTTCTTGGTCGAGATGTCGTTCTCGCGCAGCAGGCCAACCTTGTGGCGCACCAGCGGGTGACGGACTTCGATGACGGGCATGGTTCGGCTCCTCGTTCAGCGGCGCTGGCGCAGCGCCTCGTACAGGCACACGCCCGCGGCGACGCTGACGTTCAGGCTCTCCACCGCGCCGGCCATCGGGATGCGCACCAGGCGGTCGCAGGTCTTGCGCGTGAGCTGGCGCATGCCGGCGCCTTCGGCACCCAGCACCAGGGCCACCGGGCCGCGCAGGTCGGCGTCGTAGATCGTCTCGGTGGCGTCGTCGCTGGTGCCCACGATGGTGATGTCGCGCTCCTTCAGCTCGTTCAGCGTGCGGGCCAGGTTCGTCACCATCAGGTAGGGCACGGTCTCGGCAGCGCCGCTGGCCACCTTGGCCACCGTGGCGTTCACGCCCACGGCGTGGTCCTTGGGCGCCACCACGGCGTGGGCGCCGGCGCCGTCGGCCACGCGAAGGCAGGCGCCCAGGTTGTGCGGGTCGGTCACGCCGTCCAGCACCAGCACCAGCGCGGGGCCGGCCGCGGCGTCGAGCACGTCGTCGAGCGAATGGCTCAGCGCCACCGGCTTCACGCGCGCCACCACGCCCTGGTGGCGCGGCCCGCCGGCCAGGCTGTTGAGCCGGGCGTCGTCGCTGTCCACCACCTTCGCGCCGGCGGCGTGCGCGCGCTCGACGAACTGGCGCATGCGCGCGTCGCGCCGCGACACATCGACATGGATCTCCACGATGGATTGCGGCGCTGTCTTCAGCCGCACGGTGACGGCATGGAAGCCGAACAGGACCTGGGTGCTCATGAACGCCATTGTCGCCGCGCGCAGGGTTTGACCGACTTGCCTGCCCGCGCAGGCAACCGTACAACCACGCGACCACGGGGATTGCGCGCCCTGTCGCGCAGCGCATCATCGCTGCCGTCGCCGCCGTCGCCCCCACCTGCCGCGCGCCCTGCCGCCGCCGCCCGCCACCTTCCGCACCGCATGCCCAAACACTACCAGGACGCCTTCCTAGAACAGCACCTGCGCACCTATCTCGGCGACATGGACCCCGCGGCCCTGGACCTGCTGCGCGCGCAGCTCGAGTGGGTGGAAGTCGCCGCCGGCCAGACCCTGATGCAGCAGGGCGACCCGGGTGACTCGATGTACCTGTCGATCAGCGGCCGCCTGCGCGCCTACGTGCGCGACGACGACGGCGTCGAACGCCTGCTGCGCGAAATGGGGCGCGGCCAGATCATCGGCGAGATGAGCCTGTACACCGATGCGCCGCGCTCGGCCACGGTGGTGGCCATCCGCGACTCGGTGCTGGTTCGGCTGGCCAAGCCGGCCTTCGCGCAGCTGCTGGCCGGCAGCGCGCAGGTGTCGATCGCGCTCACGCGGCAGATCATCGAACGGCTGCAGACCGTGCAGGCAGGCCCGGCCACTGCACGGCCGGTGGCGATGGCGCTGCTGCCGGTGACGGCCGGCATCGACACACCGGCACTGGCACGGGAACTTGCGGCGCACCTGGGCCGCACCGGCCGGGTCGCAGTGGTCGACGCCGCAGCCATCGACGCCGCCTTGCAGCAGCCCGGCATCGCGCACGCCGCGCTCGACGACGTGGCCGCCAACCGCCGCATCGCGCTGCACCTCGACGAGCTCGAAGCCGACCACGACTTCGTGCTGCTGCTCGGCGACGACGCCCCCACGGCCTGGACGGCGCGCTGCAGCCGGCGCAGCGACGAGCTGCTGCTGCTGGCCGACGCCGAGCAGCCGCCGGCGCTGCACGCCACCGAGACCGAGCTGCTGATGCGCCGCGCCGGCCGCACCGAGGCCGCCGAGGTGCTGGTGCTGCTGCACCCGGCCGACCGGCGCTGCCCGCAGCACACGCGGCACTGGCTGGCGCGCAGGCCGCTGGCCGGCCACGTGCACGTGCGCCCGGCGCTGCCGCGCGACATGGCGCGGCTGGCCCGGCTGCAGAGCCGCACCGCGGTGGGCCTGGTGCTGGCCGGCGGCGGCGCACGCGGCATCGCCCACCTGGGCGTGATGCAGACGCTGCAAGGCGCCGGCATCGAGGTCGACGTCGTCGGCGGCACCAGCATCGGCTCGGTGATGGCGGCGCTGGTGGCCAGCGACCAGCCCTGGCCCGAGGTGATGGCCATCGCGCGCCGCGCCTTCAGCGCCAGCCCCACCAGCGACTACAACGTGCTGCCGCTGCTGTCGCTGATCGCCGGGCGGCGGCTGCGCGGCGTGATCCGTGACGCGCTGCACGCGCTGGTGGGCCGCGACATCGACGCCGAGGACCTGTGGAAGAACTGGTACTGCGTCGCCAGCAATTACTCGCAGGCCCGCGAAGAGGTACTGCAGCACGGCCCGCTGCAACGCAACATGCTGGCCAGCATCGCCATTCCCGGCGCCCTGCCGCCGGTGCTGCACGACGGCGACCTGCTCTGCGACGGCGGCACGTTCAACAACTTTCCCGTCGACGTGATGCGCAGGCAGCGCGGCGTGGGCCGGGTGATCGGCGTGGACCTGTCGTTCCACAAGCCGCGCCGCATCGAGCAAGAGACCGTGCCCGGTGCCTGGGCGCTGCTGCGCGACCGCCTGCGGCCGAAGGCGCAGCGCCGCTACCGCTTTCCGTCGCTGGTGTCGTACCTGATGAACGTGACGGTGCTGGTGAGCAGCTCGCGCCAGCGCGAGGCACGCAAGCGCACCGACCTGTACTTCAACCCGCCGCTGCCGCGCGTGGGCATGCTGCAGTGGAAGAAGTTCGACCACATCGCCGAACAGGGCCGGCAGCATGCACACGAGGTGCTGCAGGCGCAGCCGCCCGAGGCGCTGCAAGGCTGGGTGGCGGCGCCGACACCGGCGGCCGGGGCAGCAGGATCGGCGGCGGGTTGAAGCGGCGGGGCTGCAGGCGCTGCAGATGCGGTGCGGCGGTGGCCATGGGCATCTCCTGAAGAGGCAACGGGGCGCACTCTGCGCCGGCCGCGACCAGCGTGCGCTGCACGATGCCGCAGCGCCGCTGCGGCAAATTCACATCGGATCGGCGACGCGCGCGCTGCCGCGCAGTTCTGCCCAGGCGCGCTCGCGCAGCGCACGCGCGTGGTCGTCGCCATCGGCAGCGGCCAGCCAGCGGGCACGGTCGAGGCTGCCGTCGTCGAGCAGGTCCTGGCGCAGCAGCGCCACCATGCGCTGCAGCGCGCCGAAGGTGCGGTAGGCGGCGGGGCCGCCCGGGTGCAATCCGGTCATCTGTGTGCTCCTCGTCAGGCAGCCGCCGGCTGGGCATGCAGACCGCCGCGGGCCAGGATGCGCGCCAGCCAGGCCGTCCAGCGGCGCGGTGTCGGCGCCGCGGCCGGCTGTAGCAGCACGTCGATGTTGTTCTCCACCACCACCAGGCCTTCGTCGTGGCGGTGGGGCACCACGCTGAAGCCGCAGCGGCGCATGAAGGCCAGCATGCCGTGGTTGCCGGCCAGCACCTCGCCGCGCATCCAGCGCAGGCCGATGGCGCGTGCGCAGCGGCCCAGCAGCGCCATCAGCCGCCGCGCCAGGCCCAGGCCGGCCCAGGCATCGGCGACGACGACGGCGAATTCGGCGGTCTCGCGGTCGGCCCAGATGCTGCAGCGGGCATCGCCCACCAGCACCTCACGGGCCTGCGCGCCCTCGCCTTCGATCGTGGTCGCGACAAAGGCCATGTGTTCGTGGAAGTCCAGGTCCGTCATGCGCCGCGCCTGCTCCATCGACAGGCCGCTGACGGCACCGTGGAAGCGGTTGCGGCGCGACTGCGGCGACAGGCCGGCCATGAAGTCGCAGGCGAGCGCGGCGTCCGTCGCGCGCACCGGCCGCAGCGTGACGCGGCGGCCATCGGCCAGCACCAGCGTCTGGCACAGGTGCATCGGGGTGCGGTCGGGGTGTGACATGCGCGACTCCTGGTCGGTGGGAACGGTGTCCGCCTGCGGTGCAGATCGGACAAGCCCACTGTAGGAATCGCGCGCCCAGCGCGCGCCGCCGCATGCCACAGCGGCGGTGTGCGGTTTTCACGGCCCGCCGCCGTGGCTCACCAGGCGGCAGGCGGCGGCTTCAGGATGGTGATGCGGCCCGCGTCCACCTGCACGTAGCCGCCGGTGGTGAGTTCCTTGAAGACGCGGCTGACCATCTCGCGCGACGAGCCCACGTGCTCGGCGATGTCCTGCTGCGTCAGCCGTTGCCGGATGACCCGGTGCGCGCCCTCGGGCTCCGACATGGTCTGCAGCAGGCCGACGATGCGGCTGTACACGTCTTCCAGCGCCAGGCTCTTCACGCTGTCGGTGAGCCGGCGCACGCGGCGGATGAGGTTCAGGATGAGGTGCTGCGCGAAGTCGGGATGGGCAACGATGAAGTCGCGCAGGTTGGCACCGGCCACCACGGCGCAGGTGGTGGGCTCCAGCGTCATCACCGAGGCGCTGCGCACGCCACCGTCGAGCGCCAGCTCGCCGAGGTACTCGCCGGCACCCATGGTGGTGAGGATCACTTCCTTGCCGGCTTCGTTGGCGGCATACACCTTGACGCGGCCACTGAGGATGATGAACAGCGCATCGGCATGGTCACCTTCGTTGATCAGCACCGCCTGCGCCGGGTAGCGCTTCACGCCGCCGCGGGCCGCGATCTCGCGCAGCAGCGCTTCCTGCAGAGCCTGGGGGGCGGCGGACTCGGGTGTCATGCGCGCATTCTGGCAGCCGGCGGCGTCAGCCCCGCAGCGCCTGCCAGGCCATCAGCGTGCCGATGAACAGCGGCTGGTGCAGCATGTAGACGCTGAGCGACCAGCGCCCCAGCAGCGCCAGCGGCTGCGCGGCGGCCGGCACGGCGCCCTGCAGCACCGCACGGCGCCGCGCCAGCAGCCACTGGCCGGCGGCCAGCCCCCACAGCATCACGCCCAGCCAGGGCAGCACGGGCACGAAGTCCTCGGTGACGGGCTTGCGCGTGACGAGGCCGACCCAGTTGGTCCAGCGGCTGTCGAACAGTGGGTGCTGCACCAGCTGCGGCAGCAGCAGCGCAGCAGCGCCCAGCGGCCACAGCCAGCCGCGCAGCGGCGCTGCCAGCCGCACCAGCACCAGCATCACGACGATGCCGTGCAGCACGCCGAAGCTGATCCAGCTGCGCGGGAACATCCACGCCGAGCCGATGCTGACCAGCACCGCGCAGCCCAGCACCTGCGCCCAGCGGCGCCAGAAGCGCGGCCAGCCCTGGCCGGCGTGCAGCGCGGCGGCCTGCCCGATCCCGGCGCAGAACAGGAACAGGCTGACGATGCAGGTGCGCTGCCAGGTCCAGAACGGGTCGGTGTAGAAGTTCTGCCGCGGCTGCAGCAGGCCGAAGGTGTTGAGGTCGAAGCACAGGTGGAACAGCACCATCCACACGATGGCCGCGCCGCGCAGCGCGTCCAGGCGGTCGAAGCGCGGGCTGGCGCCGGAGATGGCCGTCGTGCCGTTCATGCCAGCTTCTCGTAGACGTCGCTGAACTGCGTGCCGTCCCACGCGTACAGCAGGTAGGCGGCGTGCAGGCACGCGCTGGCGCCGCGCGGCGTGAACAGGCCCGCGCACTCGCCACCGGCGTGGCGCACGCTGCGGTAGGCCACGCCTGCCGCACCCTTGGCTTGCAACTGCACGCCCAGCGCCTGCGAGGCGGTGTAGTCGTCGGGCGCGTAGACGGCCTCGGGCACCGCACCGGGCGGGCGCAGGTCGTGCAGCCGCGCGTCGATGGCCACGTGGTACAGCCGCATCGGCAGGTGCATGGCCGGCTGCCGCGTGGCAGCCAGGAAGCGCGCATGGTGGTGGCGTGTCTCGGCCACCGCGGTGGCACGTTCGCGCGCGGCGTAGAAGACGCCGAATCGGCCGTCGCCGAAGCGGCTGCCTTGGGTGTTGACGTGCGTGAAGGCGGCCATGATGGGGCCGCTGCCGGGCCCATAGAGGCGCAGCGCGGGCGGCACGCGCTCGATCTGGCCGATCTCGTCGCGCACGCGTTCGTTGGTCATGGCCTCCAGCGCGTACAACGCGTCGAAGTCCTCGGCGTCGGCCACGCGGTCGAACAGCGTGATCGCCGGGTAGCGCGTGGGCACGATGCGGCAGGCCTGCTGCCAGCGCACGCGGCGCACGTCGAGCGGCGGCATCTACGCGCCAGTAGACACTGCTGTGCAACCGAGCGGCCGCCGCGGATCCGGCTCTGCCGGTCCGCCAGCGGCGCCCCCCCGGGGTCGGGCTGAGTCCGGACGTGGGACGGTCCCTGCGGACCGTCCTTCGCCGGACGAAGGCAGGCCGGCATGCTTGCCGGCCTGCGGGCCGAAGGCGCTACGGGGGGGGGTCATGACCACCCGCCGCCGCGCACGCCGTCGAGGTAGCGCCGCACCAGGTGCAGGTCGCTCACGTTGCCCGCCAACATGCGGTCGAGCGCGCTGCGGCCGCCGAAGGGCATGGCGGTGTTGGGCTGGCGCACCCAGGCGTCGGCCGCGGCGGCGTCGGGCAGCAGGATCTGCAGGCTCTTGTAGATGCCCAGCAGGTTCGACAGCCGCTCCAGCGTGTCGCGCGGCAGCGCCGCCTTGTCGGGCGCCTTGCGCCAGGCGAAGAAGGTCGAGCGCGGCGGCTGGCCCAGCAGGCGCAGTTGCTCATCGACCGACAGGCCCCAGGCCTCGGCGATGCGCACGAAGGCGCGCAGGCCGGCCGCGGCCATGCGTTCGGGGCTGACGTCCGGTGCCAGGGCGGGGGCGAGTACGGCGCTCATGGCAGACTCCAGTTCTGGACTTGCCACCGATTGTAGTCCAGAAGAGGATTCCCGCCTCTTCCACCCCCCGGCGGACTTCAGCGCCCGAAGCGCCCGCCCGTCTCGGCCTGCCGCACCACCACGGCCGCCGGCTCGAAGCGCGGGCCGAAGCGGGCGGCCAGCTCGCGCGACCGGGCGACGAAGGCCGCCGCACCCATCGCGTCGATGAACTGCAGCGCGCCGCCGTGGAAGGGCGCGAAGCCCCAGCCGAAGATGCTGCCGATGTTGGCGTCGGCCACCGAGCGCAGCACGCCTTCCTCGAAGCAGCGCGCGGCCTCGTTGGCCTGCGCGAACATCAGGCGATCGATCAGCTCCTGCTGCGCCGGCTGCGTGGCCGCCACCGGGAACAGCTGCGCCAGCCCCGGCCACAGCGCCTTGTCGCCGCTGCCGTAGTTGTAGAAGCCCTGCCCGGCCTTCTTGCCGATGCGGCCGATCTCGCACAGCTGCCGCACCACGCGCATGCCGGGGTGTTCCGCATACGGCTTGCCTTCGGCGGCCAGGTCTTTCTTGGTCTGGTCGGCCACGTGCAGGCCCAGGCTCAGGCTCACCTCGTCCTGCAGCGCCAGCGGCGGCATCGGCATGCCGGCCTGCAGGCCCGCCACCTCGATGCTGCGCGGGTGCACGCCTTCGGCCAGCATCGCGATGCCTTCCATCACGTAGGTGCCGAAGACACGGCTGGTGTAGAAGCCGCGGCTGTCGTTGACGACGATGGGCGTCTTGCCGATCTGCTGCACGTAGTCGAAGCCGCGGGCCAGCGTGGCGTCGCTGGTCTCGGCGCCGACGATGATCTCCACCAGCGGCATCTTGTCGACGGGGCTGAAGAAGTGCAGCCCGATGAACTGCGCCGGCCGCGCGCTGGCGCGGGCCAGGCCGGTGATCGGCAGCGTGCTGGTGTTGCTGGCGAACACCGCGTCTGCCCCCAGCACGGCCTCGGCCTGCTGCGTGACCGCAGCCTTCACGGCGCGGTCTTCGAACACGGCCTCGATCACGAGGTCGCAGCCGGCCAGCAGCGCGTAGTCGGTGGTCGGCGTGATCAGCGCCAGCAGCGCGTCGCGCTTGTCCGCCGTGCTGCGCCCCTTCTTCACGGCCTTGTCGAGCAGGCCTTGCGAGTAGGCCTTGCCGCGCTCGGCCGCTTCCTGCGTGCTGTCGAGCAGCACCACCTCGATGCCGACCTTGGCCGAGACGTAGGCGATGCCCGCACCCATCATGCCGGCACCCAGGATGCCGAGCTTCTTCACCTTGGAAGGCGCCACGCCGGCGGGACCGACACTGGGACGTGAGGCGCCCTTCTTGATGGCGTTCAGCTGGTACCACAGCGTGTGGATCATGTTCTTCGAGGCCTGCGACAGCACGCAGGCCGCGAAGTAGCGGCTCTCCACCACGCTGGCTGCCTCGAAGCCGAGCAGCCCGCCTTCGAACACGCTGCTCATGATGTGCGTGACGGCCGGGTAGTTGCCGTAGCTCTTGGCCGAAGCGATCGACGGGCCGATGCTGAACACCTGCGCAACCGCCGGGCTGCGCGAGTCGCCGCCCGGGAAGCGGAACTTGGGCTGGTCCCAGGGCTGCTGCGCCTTGGGGTTGGCCAGGATCCAGGCCCGCGCCTGCGCCAGCAGGTCATCGCGGTCTTTCGCCAGGCCGGTCAGCAGGCCCATGCCCAGCGCTTTCTGCGGGCTGATGTCGGCGCCTTCGGCGCAGATCTGCAGCGCCTGCTGGATGCCCACCAGCCGCGGCAGCCGCACCGTGCCGCCACCGCCGGGCAGCAGGCCCAGTTTCACCTCGGGCTGCCCGAGCTTGAGCCGCGGGTCGTCGAGCGCGAAGCGCGCGTGGCAGGCCAGCGCCAGTTCCAGCCCGCCGCCGAGCGCGTGGCCGTTGATCGCGGCCACCACCGGCTTGCCCTGCAGTTCCAGCGCACGCAGCACCTGCTTCATCGCCATCGAGGCCTCGAAGGGCTCCTGCGGCGTGGTCCAGGTCGACATGCGGTCGAGGTCGCCGCCGGCGCAGAAGTCGGCCTTGCCGCTGGTCAGCACCAGGCCCTTCACCGCCGGATCGGCCAGCTTCGCCGCCGCCTCGGCGATGCCCGCCATCAGCATCTCGCCGACCACGTTCATCGGCCGGCCGGGCAGGTCCATCGCGGCGACGAGGATGCCGTCGTCGCCCAGTGTCAGTTGCACCGCAGTCATGCTCAAACCCTCTCGATGATGGTGGCGATGCCCATGCCGCCGCCCACGCACAGCGTGGCGCAGCCGGTGGCGAGGTCGCGGCGCTCCAGCTCGTCGAGCAAGGTGCCGAGGATGATGCAGCCGGTGGCGCCCAGCGGGTGGCCCATCGCGATGGAGCCGCCGTTGACGTTGACGCGTTCCAGGTCCACGCCCAGGTCGCGTGCGGTCTTCATCGGCACCACGGCGAAGGCCTCGTTCACTTCCCAGAGGTCGATGTCGCTGGCGGCCATGCCCGCCTTGGCCAGCGCCTTGCGGCAGGCCGGCGTGGGGCCGGTCAGCATGATGGTGGGCTCGCTGCCGACCACGGCCGCGGCGCGGATGCGCGCACGCGGCTTCAGTCCGGCGCGGCGGCCGCCTTCGGCGTTGCCCACCAGCATCAGCGCGGCGCCGTCGACGATGCCCGACGAGTTGCCGGCGTGGTGCATGTGCGTGATGCGCTCCACCGTCGTGTACTTGCGCAGCGCGGTGGCGTCGAAGCCCATCGCACCCATCATCGCGAAGCTGGGGTCCAGCTTGGCCATCGCTTCCAGCGTGGCATTGGCGCGGATCGTTTCGTCCTCGGCCAGCATCGGCAGCCCGGCGATGTCGGCCACGGGCACGATGGAGCGGCTGAAGTGGCCCGCGGCACGCGCCGCGGCGGCCTTCTGGTGCGAACGCAGCGCGTACGCGTCCACGTCGGCGCGGCCCCAGCCTTCCAGCGTGCCGATGAGGTCGGCGCCCACGCCCTGCGGCACGAAGCCCAGCTTCTGGTTGACGCGCGGGTCCATGAACCAGGCGCCGCCGTCGCTGCCCATGGTCCAGCGGCTCATGCTCTCGACGCCGCCGGCCACCACCAGGTCTTCCCAGCCCGTGCCCACCTTGGCCGCGGCCAGGTTCACCGACTCCAGCCCGCTGGCGCAGAAACGGCTCTGCGTCACGCCGGCCACGGTCTGCGCCCACTCGGCGTCGAGCACCGCGGTGCGCGCGATGTCGGCGCCCTGCTCGCCCACCGGCGTCACGCAGCCCAGCACCACGTCGTCGACCAGCGCGGTGTCGAGCGTGTTGCGCTGCTGCAGCGCCTGCAGCAGCGTGCGCAGCAGCCACACCGGCGTGGCCTGGTGCAGCGCACCGTCCTTCTTGCCCTTGCCGCGCGGCGTGCGCACGTGGTCGTAGATGTAGGCGTGGGTCATCGGGGCCTCACTTGATCAGGAACTTCAGCAGGGTGTCGGCGAAGCGCCCGTAGGGCGGCGCCATGAACTTCATCGCGGAAAAGCGCGCCTGGCGGAACACCGGGCGCAGCTTGGAGAAGGTCTCGAAGCCTTCGCGGCCGTGGTAGTGGCCCATGCCCGAGGCACCGACGCCGCCGAACGGCAGGTCGTGCTGGCCGACGTGGAACAGCGCGTCGTTGACCGAGACGCCACCCGACATCACGCGGTCGAGCACGGTCTGCACGAAGGCCGGATCGTTGCTGAACGGGTAGACGGCCAGCGGGCGGTCGCCGGCGTTGATGCTGGCCACCACCGTCTCCAGCTGCGTGTAGCCGCGCAGCGGCAGGATGGGGCCGAAGATCTCGCGCTGCATCAGCGCGCAGTCGGCAGGCGCGTCGAGCACGATGTGCGGCGCGATCTTGCGCGTGGCGGCGTCGTGCGCCGGCCCGGGGATCAGCTGGATCAGCCTTGCGCCGCGCGCGCGGGCTTCGTCGAGTGCCGCCACCAGGCGCTGGTACGAGCGCTCGTCGACGATGGACGTGTAGTCGGGCGAGGCCAGGCTCGGGTAGCGTGCCGGCACGATGGCCTGCGCCGCCTCGACGAAGGCCGGGATCTTGGCCTGCGGCAGCCAGGCGTGGTCGACCGAGGTGCAGATCTGGCCCGCGTTCAGGCACTTCACGAACAGGATGCGCTCGGCCGCGGTCTGCAGCGGGAAGTCGTCGGCCACGATGGCCGGTGCCTTGCCGCCAAGCTCCAGCGTCACCGGGCACAGGTTGGTGGCGGCGGCCGCCATCACCGCGCGCCCGGTGGTGCCCGAGCCGGTGAACAGCAGGTGGTCGAACGGCAGCTTCGAGAACTCGATGCCGACGCCGCCGGTCTCGTCGAAGAACTGCAGCTTCTCGGGCGGGAAGTACTTCGGCGAGAGCTCGATCAGCAGCCGCGCCAGGTGGCGCGAGTTCTCGCTCATCTTCACCATCGCGCGGTTGCCGGCGGCGAAGATGTAGGTCAGCGGCACGAAGCTCAGGTTGACCGGGAAGTTCCAGGGCACGATGACGCCCACCACGCCCAGCGGCTGCGGGATCACGCGGTTGCTGGCGCCCGGGAAGCTCTTCAGGTCGACGCCGCGCCGCTGCGGCTTCATCCAGCCACGCAGGTGGCGCAGCGTGTGGCCGACGCCGTCCACCGCCGGCAGCACCTCGCACAGCAGCGACTCGTGGCGCGAGCGGTGGCCGTAGTCGGCGCTGATGGCCGCGCACAGCGCGTCCTGGTTGTCGCGCACGAAGGCACGCAGGCGCCGCAGGTCCTCGAAGCGCTCGGCGTAGCTCGGCACCGGGTGGGCGTGGTAGGCCGCACGCTGCGCGGCCAGCGTGGCCTGCAGGCGTTCGGCCAGGGGCAGATCGGCGTTGTTCATGGTGGTCGGCTCCGACGCGGCGCTACATGAAGCGCGCCGCGAGTTCCTTCATGATCTCGTTGGTGCCGCCGTAGATGCGCTGCACGCGGGCGTCCACGTACAGCTCGGCGATCGGGTACTCCATCATGTACCCATAACCGCCGAAGAGCTGCAGGCACTCGTCCATCACCTTGCACTGCTGTTCGCTGACCCAGGCCTTGGCCAGCGCGGCGCGTGCCGCGTCCAGCTCGCCCTTCAGGTGCGCGGCCATGCAGGCGTCCACGAACGCGCGCGCGGCCAGCACCACCGACTGCACCTCGGCGAGCTTGAAGCGCGTGTTCTGGAAGTCCCACAGGCGCTTGCCGAAGGCCTTGCGTTCTTTCGTGTAGCGCAGCGTCTCGTCGAGCGCGCGCTCCATCGCGCCGATGCCGCTGACGGCGATGATCAGCCGCTCCTGCGGCAGCTGCTCCATCAGCTGGAAGAAGCCCTGCCCTTCCTTGCCGCCGATCAGGTTGGCCACCGGCACGCGCACGTCGTCGAAGAACAGCTCCGACGTGTCCTGTGCGTGCATGCCCACCTTCTCGAGCTGGCGGCCGCGGCGGAAGCCAGTCGCGCCTTCGGTTTCCAGCATCAGCAGCGAGATGTTCTTCGCGCCGCCCTCGGGGCCGGTCTTGCAGACCACCACGATCAGGTTCGCGTTCTGGCCGTTGGTGATGAAGGTCTTGGCGCCGTTCAGCACGTAGTGGTCGCCGCCGGCATCGGTGCGCAGCACGGCGCTGGTGCGCACCGACTGCAGGTCGCTGCCGGTGCCGGGCTCGGTCATGGCAATGGCGGTGATGAACTCGCCGCTGCACATCTTCGGCAGCCAGCGCTGCTTCTGCTCTTCGGTGCCGTAGTGCAGCAGGTAGGGCGCGACGATGGCCGAGTGCAGCCCGCCGCCCCAGCCGCTGAGATTGGCACGCGCCTGCTCCAGCAGGATCACCGCCTCGTGGCCGAAGTCGCCACCACCGCCGCCGTACTGCTCGGGCGTGGAAGCGCACAGCAGGCCCGCGGCCGCCGCTTCGCGCCAGACCTCGGGGCCGAGCCGGCCCGCGGCGCGGAACTCGGCCGCGCGCGGCACCCACTTGTCGGCGATGTAGCGCCGCGCCGCGTCTTGCAGCATGCGGTGCTCGTCGGTCATCCAGGCAGACGGGAAATTGGGCAGCACTACTTGGACTCCAGTTGCCGGCGCGCGGTGGCGTTGATGACGCGCAGCTCGGCCAGGCTGGCCTCGATGTGCGCGCGTTTCTGCTCCAGTTCGGCGATCGCCGCGTCGGTGCGCTCGACCACGAACTTCAGCTGCTGCACGCGGCCTTCGCCGTGCGTGCCGTACAGGTCGAGGTAACGCTTGATCTCGGCCAGCGGCGCGCCGATGGCCTTGCTACGCAAGATGAGCGACAGCCGCGCGCGGTCGCGCCGCGTGTAGACGCGCGTGCCGTTGATGCGGCGCGGGCTCAGCAGGCCCTTGTCTTCGTAGAAGCGGATCGTGCGCAGCGTGATGCCGAACTCGCGGCACAGCTCGGTGATGCCGAAGAGCTCGCCGGTGTCGTCGCTGCGGTGGGCGTCCACCGCCTCCTGGGCGCTGGCGCGCTGGCGCGCTGGCGCCTGCTGCACGGTGCTCACACCACTCTTTGCAGCTTCATGGCCACGCTCATGTCGCCGCTGACCTTGAACTTGCCCATCATGAAGCCGGTGGCGGGCTCCAGCTCGCCGGTCAGCAGCGCCACCAGGTTCTCGTGCGTGATCGCGACCGTGCAGTCGGTGTCGACGTTGTCGTTGTGCACCTTGTTCGGCACCGACTTGCCGTCGAGCACGATGACGCCGTCGGCGCCGCAGTCGAACTTCAGCGTCGCGTTCAGGCCGCTGGAGTCGCCGACCTTGGTGCGCAGGGTCTCGGTGCAGGCTTGCATGTCCATGAAGTGGCTCCTGAGGGGATGGAAATGGGAAGGGAAAGGGGAATGGCCGGCATCGTAGCGGCGCCCGGTGCCGCAAGGATGCGCGTATTCACCTAGATGGCATCCTGTTGACGTTAACGTCATGCTGTCGCCCAATGCGGCACATGGATCGATACCACAGCGTTTTCCGTCCTGGCCTCCTCAAAGGCCAGGTGCACTGGGTCACCGGCGGTGGCAGCGGCATCGGCCGCTGCGTCGCGCACGAGCTGGCGGCACTGGGCGCCACGGTCGTGATCAGCGGCCGTTCGCAGGACAAGCTCGACCGCGTGGCCGACGAGATCCGCGCCGACGGCGGCACCGTGCACACCACGGCCTTCGACATCCGCGACGAAGACGCAGTGAAGGCCGGCGTGGCCGCCGTGCTGGCCGCGCACGGCCCGGTGGCCGGCCTCGTGAACAACGCGGGCGGGCAGTTCCCGGCCCCGCTGATGGCCATCAGCAAGCGCGGCTTCGAAGCCGTGGTGGCCAACAACCTGACCGGCGGCTTCCTGATGATGCGCGAGCTGTTCAACCAGTGCATGCAGCAGCACGGCGGCGCGGTCGTCAACATGACGGCCGACTTCCGCAACGGCATGCCCGGCATGGGCCACAGCGGCGCCGCACGCGCCGGCATGAGCAACCTGACGATGACCGCGGCCTTCGAGTGGGCGCACGCCGGCGTGCGCGTGAACGCGGTGGCGCCGGGCTGGATCGCCAGCAGCGGCATGGACACCTACGGCGGCGCGATGAAGATGCTGATCCCCAAGCTCAAGCAGCACGTGCCGCTGCGCCGCATGGGCGTGGAGGCCGAGGTCTCGGCGGCCATCGTCTTCCTGCTCTCGCCGGCCGCGGCCTTCATCACCGGCGTCACGCTGCAGATCGACGGTGCGGCCTCGCTGGGCAGCAAGATCTTCCCGCTGGGCAGCGAAGCGAAGTCGCAGCCCTTCGACGGCTTCCACCGTGCCGTGACCCCCGAGGTGCTGAAGTAATGCCGGCGCTCGGCACGCTGCTGAACCCAGGCTCGGCGGCCTTTGCCGCCAACGTGCAGCGCATGCAGCAGCGGCTGCAGGAGGTGCGCGCGCTCGAAGCCCAGGTGGTGGCCGAATCGGCCAGCAAGCGCAAGAAGTTCGAGGAACGCGGACAGCTGCTGCCGCGCGAACGCGTGGCGCGGCTGCTCGACCGCGGCAGCCCGTTCCTGGAACTCAGCCCGCTGGCCGGACTGGGCATGCACGACGACGACGGCAAGAAGAGCGTGCTCGGCGGCGGCAGCATCGTCGGCATCGGCGTGGTGGCCGGCAAGCGCGTGCTGGTGTCGGCCAGCGACAGCGCCGTCAAGGGCGGCACCGTGGCGCCGATGGGCCTGAAGAAGGCGCTGCGCGCGCAGGAGCTGGCGGCGCAAAACAAGCTGCCGCTGATCGCGCTGGTGGAAAGCGGCGGCGCCAACCTGATGTACCAGGCCGAGATCTTCGTCGACGGCGGCCGCACCTTCGCCAACCAGGCGCGGCTGTCGGCCGCGGGCATTCCGCAGATCGCCGTGGTGCACGGCTCGTCCACCGCGGGCGGTGCCTACCTGCCGGGGCTGAGCGACTACGTGGTGCTGGTGCGCGGGCGCAGCAGCATCTACCTGGCCGGCCCGCCGCTGGTGAAGGCCGCCATCGGCGAAGACGCCAGCGACGAGGCACTGGGCGGCGCGCAGATGCACGCCGAGGTCACGGGCCTGGGCGAGTACCTCAGCGAGAACGACGCGCACGCCATCGCGCTGGCGCGCGAGCTGGTCGACAAGCTGCCCTGGGACACCGTGCCCGCACGGCCCGCCGCACCCCAACCGTTGTTCCCGGCGGAAGAACTGCTGGGCGTGGTGCCGGCCGACGAGCGCGAGCCCTACGACGTGCGCGAGGTCATCGCGCGCCTGGTCGACGCGTCGGACTTCCTCGAATTCAAGGCCGGCTATGCGGGCGACACCGTGTGCGGCCACGCGCGGCTGCACGGGCACGCCGTGGGCCTGATCGGCAACAACGGCCCCATCCAGCCCACCGGCAGCACGAAGGCGGCGCAGTTCATCCAGCTCTGCGACCAGAGCGGCACTCCGCTGGTCTTCCTGCAGAACACCACCGGCTACATGGTGGGCACCGCGGCCGAGCAGGCCGGCGCCATCAAGCACGGCAGCAAGATGATCCAGGCGGTGGCCAATGCGCGGGTGCCGAAGTTCACCTTCGTGCTGGGCGGCAGCTTCGGCGCCGGCAACTACGGCATGTGCGGGCGCGGCTTCGACCCGCGCTTCATCTTCGCCTGGCCCAGCGCGCGCACCGCGGTGATGGGCGGCGCGCAGGCGGCCAAGGTGATGGACATCCTGAACCGCAACAAGCTCGAACGCATGGGCCTGCCTGCCAACGACGAAGCGCTGGCCGCCATGAGCGACGCGCTGCGCCTGCGCCTGGACGCCGAGAGCACGGCGCTGTTCGGCACCGCGCGGTTGTGGGACGACGGCATCGTCGACCCGCGCGACACACGCCGCATCCTGGGCCTGTGCCTGGACCTCGCGGCCGAGGCCGCGGCCCGCACGCTGCGCCCCAACACCTTCGGCATCGCCCGACTCTGAACACCACCAGGAGACACCCTTGAAATTCACCGCCGAACACCGCCAGATCGAAGACACGGTCATCAAGTTCTGCGACAAGGAACTCAACCCCTTCGTGCCCGAATGGGAACAGGCGGGCCAGTTCCCGGCGCACGAGGTCTTCAAGAAGCTCGGCAACCTGGGCCTGCTGGGGCTGAAGTACCCCGAGGAATACGGCGGCGCGGCGCTCGACTTCAGCTACAGCATGGTGATGGCCGAGGCGCTGGGCCAGTGCAACTGCGGCGGCGTGCCGATGGCCATCGGCGTGCACACCGACATGGCCACGCCGGCGCTGGCGCGCTTCGGCTCGGACGAGCTGCGCAAGGAATGGCTCACGCCCACCATTGCCGGCGACGTGGTGGCCTGCCTGGGCGTCAGTGAACCCGGCGGCGGCAGCGACGTGGCGGCGGTGAAGACCACGGCACGCTCGGAAGGTGGCGACTACGTCATCAACGGCACCAAGATGTGGATCACCAACGGCATGCAGGCCGACTGGTGCTGCCTGCTGGCCAACACCAGCGACGGCCCGGCGCACAAGAACAAGAGCCTGATCGTCGTGCCGATGGACGCACCCGGCATCACGCGGCAGAAGATCCACAAGATCGGCATGCACAGCAGCGACACCGCGCAGCTGTTCTTCGACAACGTGCGCGTGCCGAAGAAGAACCTGATCGGCCAGGAAGGCCTGGGTTTCACGTTCCAGATGCTGCAGTTCCAGGAAGAGCGGCTGTGGGGCGCCGCCGGCAGCCTGCGCAGCCTGGACCGCCTGATCGACCAGACCATCGACTACACGCGCCAGCGCAAGGCCTTCGGCAAGAGCATCCTCGACAACCAGGTCGTGCACTACCGGCTGGCCGAGCTGCGCACCGAGGTCGAGGCGCTGCGCGCGCTGACCTACCGCGCGGTGGAGATGTACGTGAGCGGCAAGGACGTCACCAAGCTCGCCAGCATGGCCAAGCTGAAGTGCGGCCGCCTCAGCCGCGAGGTCACCGACGCCTGCCTGCAGTACTGGGGCGGCATGGGCTTCACGGCCGACAACCCGATCAGCCAGGCCTACCGCGACAGCCGGCTCATCAGCATCGGTGGCGGTGCCGACGAGGTGATGCTGGGCATCATCTGCAAGCTCGAAGGCACGCTGCCGGGCAAGGCGCAATGAGCGCCACCCCGCAGATGCAAACGCTGGCGCTGCGCCACGACGGGCCGGTGCTGCACGTCACGCTGCAGCGGCCCGAGGTGCGCAACGCGATGTCGCTGGCGATGGTGCTGGAACTGCGCCAGGTGCTGGCCGCGGCCGAAGCCGACGGCCGCACGCGCGTGCTGGTGCTGCGCGGCGCCGGTGGCCACTTCTGCGCCGGCGGCGACCTGAAGGACATGGCCGCGGCGCGTGCGCAGCTCGACGCCGACCCGCAGGCCATCGAGAAGGTCAGCGCGGCCTTCGGAGAACTCTGCGTGGCCTATGCCGGCACGGGCCTGGCCACCGTGGCGGTGCTGGAAGGCACGGTGATGGGCGGCGGCTTCGGCCTGGCCTGCGTGGCCGACGTGGCGCTGGCCGGCACCAGCGCGGTGTTCCGCCTGCCCGAGACCAGCCTGGGCGTGGTGCCGGCGCAGATCGCGCCCTTCCTGGTGGAACGCCTGGGCTATGCCGAGGCGCGCCGGCTGGCCGTCACCGGCGGCAAGCTCGACGCCGACGCCGCACTGCAGTTGCGCCTGGTGCACGCCGTGCATGCGTCGGGCGCGCTCGACAACGCGCTGGCTGCGGTGGTGCACGACATCCTGCAATGCGCCCCGGGCGCCGTGGCCGCCAGCAAGGCGTTGATCGCCAAGGCGCGCTTCCACAGCGCCGCGTCGATGGTGCAGGAAGCGGCCGAGGTGTTCTCGCGCGCCGTGCTCGGGCCCGAGGGCATCGAAGGCACGACCGCCTTCCTGGCCAAGCGCCGGGCAGGCTGGGTGCCGGGGGCCGGCGCGTGAGCTTCCGCAAGATCCTGATCGCCAACCGCGGCGAGATCGCCTGCCGCGTGGCCCGCACTGCACACCGGCTGGGCTACCGCACGGTGGCGGTCTTCAGCGACGCCGATGCCGGCGCGCCGCACATGCTGGCGGCCGACGAGGCGGTGCACATCGGCGCCGCACCTGCGGCGGCGTCGTACCTCAGCGTCGACGCGCTGCTGGCCGCCGCCCGCGCCACCGGTGCCGATGCCGTGCACCCGGGCTACGGCTTCCTGTCCGAGCGCGCCGAGTTCGCGAAGGCCTGCGCCGATGCCGGCCTGGTCTTCATCGGCCCGCCGCCCGCGGCCATCCGCGCGATGGGCGACAAGGCCGGCGCCAAGCGCCGCATGCTGGCCGCCGGCGTGCCCTGCGCGCCGGGCTACCTCGGCGAAGACCAAAGCGACACCCGCCTGGCATCGGAAGCCGAACGCCTGGGGCTGCCGCTGTTGGTGAAGGCCGTGGCCGGTGGCGGCGGCCGCGGCATGCGGCTGGTGCGCGACCTGGCCGAGCTGCCGGCGGCGCTGGCCGGCGCGCGGCGCGAGGCCGAGAGCGCCTTCGGCGACGGCACGCTGATGCTGGAGCGGCTGATCGACGACGGCCGCCACATCGAGATCCAGGTCTTCGCCGACGCGCACGGCAACGCCGTGCACCTGGGCGAACGCGACTGCACCGCGCAGCGGCGGCGGCAGAAGGTGATCGAAGAAGCGCCCTCGCCCATCGTCAGCCCCGCGATGCGCGATGCGATGGGCCGCGACGCCGTGGCCGCGGCGCTGGCGGTGGGCTACCGCGGCGCCGGCACGGTGGAGTTCATCGTCGACGCCGAAGGGAGGCACTTCTTCCTGGAGATGAACACGCGGCTGCAGGTGGAGCACACCGTCACCGAATGCATCACCGGCCTGGACTTGGTGGAGTGGCAGCTGCGCGTGGCCGACGGCCAGCCGCTGCCGCTGGCGCAGGAGGCCATCCGCTTCACGGGCCATGCCATCCAGGCGCGGCTGTATGCCGAAGACCCCTACGACGGCTGGACGCCGCAGACCGGCCGCATCGCCGGCTGGCGGCCCGATGCCAGCAGCGTGCGCATCGACCACGGCATCGCCGAGGGCGGCGCGGTGACGCCGTACTACGACGCGATGGTGGCCAAGTTCATCGCCCACGGCCACGACCGCGCCGACGCCGTGCGCCGGCTCACGCGCGCGCTGGACGAGGTGCCGCTGCTGGGCCTGCGCAACAACGGCCGCTTCCTGCGCGACCTGCTGCAGCATCCGCAGTTCACGGCCAGCACGATGACGACGACGCGGCTGGACGAATGGGCCGCCGCGGGCGAGCCGCTGCTGCAGCGCCCCGCGCCGCCCGACGCCGCCTGGCGCCTGGCCGCAGCGCTGCTGGCGCCGGCCACCGCAGCACGGCCGGCCAGCGTGGCGTCGCAAGACCTGACGCTGAGCTGCCAGGGCCAGACGCGCACCTTGCGCGCGCCGCCCGACGGCGTGCAGCTGCTGTCCGAGCAAGACGGCGCGCTGCGCTGCGCCATCGACGGCGTCGTGCGCCGCGCCCACGTGGCGCGCGACGGTGCGCTGCTGCACCTGGCGCTGGACGGCGGCAGCTTCGCGTTCAGCGAGGCCTCGCCCTACCCGGCGCGCGACAGCTGCGCCGACCCGCGCCGTGCGCGCGCACCGGTGGCCGGTGTCGTGGCCCAGGTGCTGGTGGCCCCAGGCGACGTGGTGGCCGAAGGCCAGCCGCTGCTGTGCGTGGAAGCGATGAAGATGGAAATGTGGCTGCACGCCGGCGCCGCCGGCACCGTGCGGGCCGTGCACACGGCAGCCAAGGCCCCCGTGGCCGCGGGGGCCGTGCTGGTGGAACTGGAGCTGTCCGAATGAGGTTCGAATGAGCAACGCCGACAAGGCCATCCTCACCTGCGCGCTGACCGGCGTGCTCACCAACCCGCAGCAGCACCCGGTGCCGGTGACGCCGGCGCAGATGGCGGCCGAGGCGCGCGACGCCTTCAACGCCGGCGCCAGCATCATGCACGTGCACCTTCGCAGCCAGGAGCCCGGCTACGGCCACATGCCGAGCTGGGACCCCGACGTGGCCGAGGCGGTGGTGGGCGCCATCCGCGACGCCTGCCCGGGCGTGATCATCAACCTGACCACCGGCGTGGTGGGCAAGGACATCAGCGGCCCGCTGGCCTGCCTGCGGCGCGTGCAGCCCGAGGCCGCGGCCTGCAATGCCGGCAGCCTGAACTACCTGAAGATCAAGGACAACGGCGAGTGGGCCTGGCCGCCGATGGTGTTCGACAACCCGGTGGCCAAGATCGAGCAGTTCCTGGCGGTGATGAACGAACTGCACATCCACCCCGAGTTCGAGTGCTTCGACGTCGGCATCGTGCGCAGCGTGGGCATGTACCTGAAGGCCGGCCTGTTCAGCGGCGTTCCCGAACTGAACTTCGTGATGGGCGTGGCCAGCGGCATGCCCTGCGACGCCGACCTGCTGGCGCTGCTGCCGCGCTACGCGCCGGCCGGCGCCGTGTGGCAGACCACGCTGATCGGCCGCGCCGAGATCTGGCCCGTGCACCAGAAGACCGCCGACCTGGGCGGCATGCTGCGCACGGGGCTGGAAGACACCTTCTACCTGCCCGGCGGCGAACGCGCCACCGGCAACGGTGTGCTGATCGAGGCGCTGGCGCGCTGCGCACTCAACGCCGGCCGCGACGTGGCCACCCCGGCCGAGGCGCGCGCCCGCCTGGGCCTGCGCGCCCACGGCATGCCCGCATGACGGCCAACGCAGGCGCCCGCCGCGACGCCGCCGAGCAGGCGCGGCTGGAGGCGGCGCTGGTCGATCTGTTCGACCAGCGCATCGCGTTCAACGCGCTGCTGGGCGTGCGCGTCGATGCGCTGGTGCCCGGCGACGTGCGGCTGCGCTTCGACATGCGGCCCGACCTGGTGGGCCACTACCTCTACGGCCGCCTGCACGGCGGGGTGATCTCGTCGGTGCTCGACGCCGTGGGCGGCCTGGCGCTGATGGTCGCCATCGCCGAGCGCCACCCGGCCGACACCGCACCGCAGGTGCTGCAGCGCTTCGCGAAGATGGGCACGATCGACCTGCGCGTGGACTTCCTGCGCCAGGGCATCGGCAAGCACTTCACCGGCCACGGCGAGGTCACGCGCCTGGGCGGGCGCGTGGGCAGCACGCAGATGCGGCTGCTGAACGACGAAGGCACGCTGATCGCCACGGCAGCCGCGGCCTACGTGGTGGCCTGACGACGGCGGCACCTGGCCTCTTGAAGGCACCGGACGCGGCCCCACCTGAGCCGTTTCCTGGCCCACCGGGCGCCGCCGCCCCTGCCGCGCATGACGTCTCGCCGACTCGTCCTTCTTGCCGCCGCCACCGGTGCAGCGGCCGCGCTGTCCGTGCCGCTGCTGCACGCCCGCACCGACGCCGCGCCGCGCGCCGTCACGCCGCGCGGCGCGCTGGGGGCCGACGAGCAGGCCCACATCGAGCTCTTCCGCCGCACCTCGCCGTCGGTGGTGCACATCACCACGCTGGCGGCGCAGCGCGACTTCTTCTCGCTGAACGTGCAGCAGGTGCCGCGTGGCACCGGCACCGGCTTCGTGTGGGACGACCAGGGCCACATCGTCACCAACTACCACGTCATCCAGGGCGGCAGCGCCGCGCGCGTGACGATGGCCGACCAGAGCACGCACGACGCCGAACTGGTGGGCGCGTTCCCCGATCGCGACCTGGCCGTGCTGCGCATCCAGGTGCCGCGTGCCAAGCTGCCGCCGATCGCCATCGGCACCAGCCGCGACCTCATCGTCGGCCAGCGCGTCTACGCCATCGGCAACCCGTTCGGCCTGGACCAGACACTCACCACCGGCATCGTCAGCGCGCTCAACCGCGAGATCGAGTCATTCAACAGCCGCACCATCCGCGGCGTCATCCAGACCGATGCGGCCATCAACCCCGGCAACTCGGGCGGCCCGCTGCTCGACTCGGCCGGGCGGCTGATCGGCGTCAACACGCAGATCGCCAGCCCCAGCGGTGCCAGCGCCGGCATCGGCTTCGCGATTCCCGTGGACGAGGTCAACCGCATCGTGCCGCGGCTGATCCGCGACGGCCGCTTCGTGCGCCCCGCCCTGGGCGTGACCGCCGGCCCGGTCAACCTGCATCGCGCACTCGGACTGCCCAAGGGCGTGGCGCTGGTGGGCGTCAGCGCCGACGGGCCGGCCGCCCGCGCGGGGCTGCAGCCCTTCCGCCGCGGGCGCAACGGCGACGTGGTGGCGGGCGACGTCATCACCGCGGTGAACGACGAGGCCGTGGCCGACCTCGACGACATGCTGGCCAACCTGGAACGGCGCCAGCCCGGCGAGCGCGTCACGCTGACCGTGTGGCGCGACGGCCGCCAGCGCAAGGTGGCGGCGACGCTGGGCAGTTCAGACTGATGCAGCGTGCGGCGCGGCCGCGCCGCGCCGCTTCAAGGCAGCGTCAGCGTGCCGCCGTCGTCGCCGATCAGCGGGCTGTCGGCGCCGGAGGCGGCGGGGCTGACTTCAGCGGCCACCATGGTGGGCGGCGGCGCCGGAGGCAGCGTCGCGGTGGATTCGGGGTCGAAGGCCGGCTCGGCCACCACGGGCAGCTGCCGCGACGGCGGAGGCGCCAGCTCCGGCGCCTCGGTGGCGACGGCACGCGCCTTTTCCACCAGCGAACGCGGCGTCACGCGCGGCTTCTGGCGCGGCGGGGCGGGCGGCAGCGGCATGTCGCGCCAGCCGTCCCCCCAGCCGGCGCCGGCGCCGCCCAGCGGCTGCACCGGGATCTTCTCGACCACGCCGCCGCGCGTGTCGGCGATCAGCACGCCCTGCGACACCGAATTGGCGGCCACCGCGCGGCCGAAGCGGCGCACGTGGTCCAGGTCGCTGTGCCAGATCTGCCCCTGCGGCGCCAGGCGGCCGCGGCTGTCGCGCACGATCTCGACCACCCGGAACAGCTCCGGCCCCTTGCGCTGGCGCTGGGCCAGTTTCTGCGACAGCGACTGCAGCAGGGCCGAACCGGTGATCGAGAGCTTGTCGTCGTCGGGCATGTCGTGGTGCTGTGGGGTGCAGGCATGGGGCTGTCGTTGTTATCGACCGCCGCGCTGTAGACCTGAGCCCGGCCCATCGGCCCCGGGGCACGCGCTGCGACACAATCACGGCCATGCACATCGTCTGCCTCGACCTTGAAGGCGTGCTGGTCCCGGAGATCTGGATCGCCTTCTCAGAACGCACCGGCATTGCCGAGTTCCGCCGCACCACGCGCGACGAACCCGACTACGACAAGCTGATGCAATTCCGACTCGGCCTGCTGCGCCAGCACGGCCTGAAGCTGGCCGACATCCAGGCCGTGATCGCCGGCATGGCGCCGCTGGAGGGCGCACGCACCTTCCTCGACGACCTGCGCCGCCGCTACCAGGTGGTGATCCTGTCGGACACCTTCTACGAGTTCGCCGACCCGCTGATGCAGCAACTGGGCCGCCCCACGCTGCTGTGCCACCGGCTGGAGACCGACGCCGAGGGCTTCGTCACCGCCTACCACCTGCGCCAGCCGAACCAGAAGTTCCACGCCGTGCAGGCGCTGAAGAGCCTGAACTACCGCGTGCTGGCCGCCGGCGACAGCTACAACGACACCGGGATGCTGGGCGCGGCCGACGCGGGCTTCTTCATCCACCCGCCCGAGAGCATCGTGGCGCAGTTCCCGCAGTTCCCCGTGCACCGCGACTACGCGTCGCTGCGCGCAGCCTTCGACGCCGCGGCCGCCGGGCTGCGCGCCGGCTGAGGCCGGCCATGGCCTCGCGGCAGCACCTGGAACTGCTGGCACCGGCGCGCAACGCCGACATCGGCATCGAGGCCGTGCTGCACGGCGCCGACGCGGTCTACATCGGCGGCCCCGGCTTCGGCGCGCGCGACAAGGCCGGCAACAGCGTCGCCGACATCGAGCGCCTCGCGCGCCACGCGCACCGCTACGGCGCGCGCATCTTCGTCACGCTCAACACCATCCTGCGCGACGACGAACTGGAGGAGGCGCGCCGCCAGGCCTGGGCGCTGTACGAGGCCGGCGCCGACGCGCTGATCGTGCAGGACATGGGGCTGCTGGAGATCGACATGCCGCCGATCCAGCTGCATGCCAGCACGCAGACCGACATCCGCACGCCCGAGAAGGCGCGCTTCCTGCAGGACGTGGGCTTCTCGCAGATGGTGCTGGCGCGCGAGCTGTCGCTGCCGCAGATCCGCGCCATCGCGGCCCAGGTGCAGCAGGCGACGCTGGAGTTCTTCATCCACGGCGCGCTGTGCGTGGCCTACAGCGGCCAGTGCTTCATCAGCCACGCCCACACCGGGCGCAGCGCCAACCGCGGCAGCTGCAGCCAGGAATGCCGCCTGCCCTACACGGTGACCGACGGCGCCGGCCGCATCGTCGCGCATGACAAGCACGTGCTGAGCCTGAAGGACAACGACCAGAGCGCCAACCTGGGCGCGCTGGTCGACGCCGGCATCCGCAGCTTCAAGATCGAGGGCCGCTACAAGGACATGGCGACGGTGAAGAACGTCACCGCGCACTACCGGCTGCTGGTCGACCAGGTGCTGCAGGTGCGGCCCGAGCTCGCGCCGTCCAGCAGCGGGTACTGCCGCTACACGTTCACGCCCGACCCCGAGCGCGGCTTCAACCGCGGCGGCACCGACTACTTCGTGAACGGGCGCCAGATCGACATCGGCGCCTTCGACACGCCCAAGCACGCCGGCATCGCCATCGGCGAGGTGCTGCGGCTGGGCACCGACCACGTGGACATCGCGCTCGCAGACGCCGACGACGCGCTGCACAACGGCGACGCGCTGACCTGGTGGGACCTGCAGGGCGAGCTGCAGGGCGTGCCGGTGAACGTGGCCCAGGCGCTGGGCGGCAACGCGTGGCGCGTGTGGCCCAACGCCCCGCTGGCGCAGCTGAAGGACCTGCGGCGCGGCTGCGCCATCAGCCGCAACCGCGACATGGCCTGGGACCGGCTGCTCGACCGCAAGAGCGCCGAGCGCCACATCGGCGCCACGCTGTTCCTGAGCGCCACGCCCGACGGCTTCGCGCTCGACTTCACCGACGACGACGGGCACCACGGCCACGCCACCTGCGTGCACCCGCACGAGCCGCCGAAGGACGCGGCGCGGGCCGAGGCCACGCTGCGCGAGCACCTGGCCAAGCTGGGCGGCACGCTGTTCGAGGCGCACAGCGTGCAGCTCGCGCTGCCGCGGCCGCTGTTCCTGCCCGCCGGCGTCGTCAACGCGCTGCGCCGCGACGCGGTGGCGGCACTGGAAGCCGCGCGTGCCGCGGCCTTCCGGCGGCTGCCGCGCGCGCAGCCGGTGCAACCGCCCGTGCCCTACCCCGAGGACACGCTGAGCTACCTGGCCAACGTGTTCAACCAGCGCGCTGCCGACTTCTACGCGCGCCACGGCGTGCGCGTGATCGCTGCCGCCTACGAGAGCCACGAGGAGCTGGGCGAGGTCAGCCTGATGATCACCAAGCACTGCGTGCGCTGGAGCCTGAGCCTGTGCCCGAAGCAGGCCAAGGGCGTGATCGGCGTACAGGGCACGGTGCGGGCCGAGCCGCTGACGCTGCAGCACGGCAACGACCGGCTGACGCTGCGCTTCGACTGCAAGCCCTGCGAGATGCACGTGGTCGGCCGCATCCGCAAGAACGTGCTGAAGGACGTGCCGGCCGTGCCGCTGCAGTTCTACCGCACACGCGGCACGCCGGCTCAGCGGCGGTCGACCAAGGCGTGAGCGATGGTGCTCAGGTCCACGTACTCGAGTTCGCTGCCGGCCGGCACGCCGCGCGCCAGCCGCGTCACACGCAGCCCGCGCGCGCGCAGCGCCTGCGACAGCGCGTGCGCGGTCACCTCGCCTTCGGCCGTGAAGCTGGTGGCCAGGATGACCTCTTCGACAATGCCGTCGCCGGCACGTTCCAGCAGCTCGGCGGCGCCGATCTGGCTGGCGCCGACGCCGTCGAGCGGGCTGATGCGGCCCATCAGCACGAAGTACAGGCCCTTGTAGCTGCCGCTGCGCTCGAGCGCGGCCTGGTCGGCGGGGGTCTCCACCACGCACAGCAGCCGGGCGTCGCGCGCCGGGTCGCTGCAGGTGCCGCACACGGGCAGCCCGGTGAAGGTGTGGCAGCGCGCGCAGTGGTGCATGTGCTCCACCGCCTCGTCGAGCGCGCGGGCCAGCCGGCGCGCACCCTCGCGGTCGTGCTGCAGCAGGTGGAAGGCCAGCCGCTGCGCGGACTTGACACCCACGCCGGGCAGGCGGCGCAAGGCGTCGATCAAGCCCTCGAGGGCGGGCTCGGCCATGCGTTCAGAACGGGAACTTCATGCCCGGCGGCATCGGCATGCCGGCGGTCAGCTTGCCCATCTTCTCGGCGCTGACTTCGTCGGCACGGCGCACGCCGTCGTTGAAGGCGGCGGCGACCAGGTCTTCCAGCATGTCCTTGTCGTCGGCGAGCAGGCTGGGGTCGATGGTGATGCGGCGCACGTCGTGCTTGCACGTCATCACCACCTTCACGAGGCCGGCGCCCGACTGGCCTTCCACTTCCATCTGCGCCAGCTCTTCCTGGGCGCGCTTCATGTTGTCCTGCATCGCCTGGGCCTGCTTCATCAGGCCGGCGAGTTGCCCCTTCATCATCGTGTGTCCTTTCGCGGCGCAGCCTGCGGCGCCTGTAGCGGGAGATTATCGGTGCTGCCCCGGGTGGGCCGGGCTCAGACCGGCTTGATCGACCCCGGCACGATGCGGGCCGTCTTGAACTGGTCCATCAGCGCCAGCACCACCGGGTCGCTGCGGATCAGCTGCTCGGCCGCGGCCTGGCGCCGCGTGCGCTCGGCGGCGTCGCGCCGGGCCGGCGTGTCGTCGGCACTGCCGGCCTCGATCTGCAGGTCGACGGCAACGCCGAGTTCGGCCGCCATCGCGGCGGCAAGCTTGTCGCGCAGCGCCGGCGAACGCAGCGTCTCGCGTTCGACCAGCAACTGCCAGCGCTGCGGCGTGGCGGCGGCGTCCACGGCGACCAGCCCGGCCTGCCAGGCCAGCTCGCGCACCAGCGCCACGATGCTGCCCTGCGCAGCCAGGCGCTGCACCAGGGCCTGCCAGCGGTCGCCGAGCGCGGTGGCGCCCGGTGCGGGCTGTGGCACCGTGGCAGCCACTGCAACCGCTGCAGTAGGCGGCTCGGGCTCCGCGGCGCGCACGGCGGCGGGCACTGGAACGGGTGCGGGAACGGGCGCGGCAACAACAACGGCAGCCAGCTCCGGTGCAGGCTTCAGCGCCGCGCGTGGCGCCGCGGGCGGGGTGGTCGGCAGCGGCACCGCCAGCGTCGCAGCGGCGGGTGCCGGCGCGCGCAACGGCGCGGCACGCGGCGCCGGCGCCGGGCGCGGCGCACCACCGGCCGGCGGGAAGGCCAGCAGCCGCAGCAGCACCATCGTCAACGCGCCGTACTCGTCGCTCATCAGCGCCAGCTCGCCGCGGCCGTGCAGCACGATGCTGTAGAGCAGCTGCGTCTCGTCCGGCGGCAGCACGGCCGCCAGGCGCACGGCGTCGGCGCTGTCGGCATCGTGCGGGTCCAGCGCGCCCGGCACGGCCTGCTCCACCGCCATCTGCTGCAGCAGCGTGGCCATTTCTTCCAGCGTGCCGCTGGCCGACAGGCCCAGGCTGCGCAGCGCGTCCACCGCCGCCAGCACGGCGGCGCCGTCGCGCCGCGCGAGCGCGTCAACCAGCGTGCGCGCGTGGCTGCGGTCGACGCTGCCGAGCATGGCGCGCACCACGGCTTCGTCGAGCCGCCCGCCGCCGTAGGCGATGGCCTGGTCGGTGAGCGACAACGCGTCGCGCATCGAGCCACGCGCGGCGCGCGACACCAGCCGCAGCGAACCGTCATCGAAGCCCACGCCTTCCGCCGGCAGCACCTGCGCCAGGTAGGCCTGCACGGTCTCGGGGGCCATCGGCCGCAGGTTGAACTGCAGGCAGCGGCTCAGCACCGTGGGCAGCATCTTCTCGGGGTCGGTGGTGGCCAGCACGAACTTCAGGTAGTCGGGCGGCTCCTCCAGCGTCTTCAGCAGCGCGTTGAAGGCGTCCTTCGTGAGCTGGTGCGCCTCGTCGATCATGAAGACCTTGAAGCGGCCCACACCCGGCTTGTACGCCGCGCGCTCGATCAGGTCGCGGATCTCGTCGATGCTGCGGTTGCTGGCCGCGTCGAGCTCGATGTAGTCGATGTAGCGGTCGGCGTCGATCTCGGTGCAGGCCTGGCAGACGCCGCAGGGGTGCGCGGTGACGCCGCCCTGCCCGTCGGCACCGGTGCAGTTCAGGCTTTTGGCGAGGATGCGGCTGACGGTGGTCTTGCCGATGCCGCGCGTGCCGGTGAACAGGTAGGCGTGGTGCAGCCGGTTCTGTTCCAGCGCATTCGTCAGCGCCCGCACCACGTGTTCCTGGCCGACCATCTGGTCGAAACTCTTCGGCCGGTACTTGCGTGCGAGAACGACGTAGCTCATGGCGGCGGATTCTACGGAGTGGGCCCAGGGGATAATCCGCGCCCATGCAAGCACCCGCCGCCCCCTCGCCCGCCACGCCGGACACCACCCCGCTCAGCTACGAACAGGCCGGGGTCGTCTACGACCTGATCGACCCACTGAAGGTGGCCGCGCAGCGCGCCGCCGCCGCCACCGCCACGCACCTCGGCGGGCACGGCTTCAGCGAGGTGGCGGCCTCGCGCGGGGAATCGGCCTACGTGCTCGACGTCGGCCCGTTCTACCTGGCCAGCATCGTCGAGTGCCTGGGCAGCAAGGCCCTGGTGGCCGACGAGATGCAGCGCCTCACGGGCCGCAGCCACTACGCCGGCATCGCGCAGGACACCATCGCGATGGCGATCAACGACCTCATCACGGTGGGCGCGACGCCGCTGGTGGTGCAGGCTTACTGGGCCGCGGGCGGCAGCGACTGGTTCGCCGACAACGAGCGCGCGCAGGCGCTGGTGGCCGGCTGGAAAGCGGCCTGCGACACCTGCAAGGTGGCCTGGGGCGGCGGCGAGACGCCGGCGCTGGCGGGCATCGTCGAGGCCGGGCGCATCGACCTGGCGGCCTCGTGCACCGGCATCGTCAACCCCAAGCAGCGGCTGTCGCTGGGCGACGCGCTGGCGCCGGGCGACGCCATCGTGCTGCTGGCCAGCAGCGGCATTCACGCCAACGGCCTGAGCCTGGCGCGCAAGCTGGTGGAACGCCTGCCGCAGGGCTACCTGACCGAGGTCGCGCCCGGCCTCACCTATGGCGCGGCGCTGCTGGCGCCGACCACGCTGTATTCGCCGGTGACCGAAGCACTGTGGGCGGCCGGCATCGGCGTGCACTACGCGGCCAACATCACCGGCCACGGCTGGCGCAAGCTGCTGCGCCACCCGAAGGCGCTCACCTACCGCATCGACGCCGTGCCGGCCGTGCCGCCGGTGCTGCAGTTCATCCAGGCGCATGCCGGCCAGGGTGACGAAGAAGCCTACGGCACGCTCAACATGGGCGCGGGCTTCGCGCTCTTCGTCGCGGCGGCCGACGCCGAGCGCACCGTGGCCATTGCCCGCGCGCAGGGCGTCGAGGCGCTGGTGGCCGGGCACGTGGAAGCGGGCGAGAAGCAGTTGCTGATCGAGCCGCTCGGCATCCGCTTCGGAGCCGACGCGCTGCACCTCCGGTAGAATGCGCCGCTGACGGGCCTCCCCGCATGGAAGCGCGCCCAACCGGGTCAGGTGGGGAACCAAGCAGCCCTTAGCGTTGCAACCAGTGCCGGGGGTAAGGCTCGTCACCTTCGACGACCGCCAAGGGCGTCGACCGCGAGTGCAAGGCCTCAGCTGCCGGCGCCGCTCTGCCTGAAGGCCATCACGGCCTGGTTGCGCAAGGTGCGCAGCAGCGACAGTTCCTTTTCCCCCAGCACCAGCGAGCCCGGCACGGCCTTGTCGGCGTAGATCAGCGCGAACGGCGCGTTCTTCATCGCCATCGGCAGCAGCAGGAACGACGGCGCGTTCACACCTTCGCGGTACCACGCCGGCAGCCGGCTGGCGATGTTGCCGCTGGAGGAGTCGGCGATCAGCGTGTCCACGCCCTTGGTGCAGACCGCGGTGAACAGGTCGGGCTGGCCCTTGGGCTTGAGCGGCACCTTGAAGACCTTGCTCACCGGTCCGGCGCCTTCACCGAGGCCGAAGCGGCCGGTCAGCGTCTCGGTCTTGGGGTCGCGCAGGCAGAAGACGATGCGGCGGAAGCCGAGCGCGCGGTACATGGTCTCCAGCACCATGCGCAGCACTTCGTTGAGCTTGAAGTTGTCGGCCACCATGCTGTTGGTGATGTCCTGGATGCCCGCGGCCAGCACTTCGGCCATCGGCGGCCCAACGGCAGCGGCGGCACCGGGCTGCGACGCCTGCGCCGGGTCGAGCACCAGCGTGGGCTGCAGCTGGTGGCCGGCCAGCGAATCCATCACCGGGTCGGCCTGGCGTTCGTTGACCAGCAGCCTGCGCGCCTGGCTGCCCGGCGCCATCTGCAGGCCCATGGCCTGGGTCAGCTGCGCCAGCCGCGGGCGCGCCGCGTCGACGGCGGCGGCGATGTCGCGCGCCGGCAGGCCGAGCGCGGCCGCGAAACGCTCGCCGATCTCCGCCAGCTTGCGCCGCAGCACCTCGCCTTCGTGGGCCAGCAGCGCGTCGACGATCTCGTTGCCGGCGCGGCCGGCCCAGCGCTGGCGCTCCACGCCCTTGTCCACGGCGCGGGACGGTGCGTCGCCGCTCGGGGCGCGCATCGACCGCTGCAGCGTCTCGGGCAGGCCCCAGCTCTTGGCGATGGCCACGCCCAGTTCCTCGAAGCCGATGCCCAGCACCTGCGCCGACACCTTCTCGCGCTGGGCGGCGCTGCCTTCGTGGGCGGGCAGCTGCTGGCGGATCTGCACCGCTTCTTCGGGGAAGTAGTACTCGGTGAGCAGGCGGCCGAGGTTCTGGAACATCGAGCCGAGGAAGGCTTCTTCACCGTCGCGTGCGTTGGGCGTCAGCTCGTCGGCCAGCGTGCCGGCCATCAGCGCGCGCAGGAACTCCTCGCGCAGCAGCTGGGCATGGGCCTTGTCGCGCATGTGCTCCATGAGCACCAGCGACAAGGCCATGTTGCGGATGCCGGCAAAGCCCACCAGCGCCACCGCCCGCGAGACGGTGCTGACCGCGCCGCCGGACTGGCTGAAGTGCGCGGTGTTGACCATGCGCAGCAGCTTGTTGGTCAGCGCCACGTCCTTCAGGATCTCGGCCGACAGGCTGGCGAGGTTCTCGGTCTCGGACGTGGCCACCTTCTGGATGCGGCCCACCGAGTCCGACAGCGCCGGGAAGTCGCCCTTGTTGCGCATGCGGCGCAGCAGGAAGTCGAGCGTGCCGTGGCCGGCCGCGGCGTCGTCGGCGGCTTCGGGCTGCGCCCAGGCGGCCAGTGCGTCGTGCATGGCCTGCGCGGTCGGATAGCGCTGCGCCGGATCGCGCTCCAGCGCGCGCTGCACGATGGCGCGCAGCTTGTCGTCCACCACCACGTCCCCGGGCAGCAGCATCGGCTCGTGCTGCACGCGCTGCAGCGCACGCATCGGGTCGGGCTCGCGCAGGAGCCGGCGGCCGCACAGCAGTTCGGCCAGCACGACGCCGGCGGAGAACACGTCCATGGCGGGCGTGGGCACCGCCGCGCGGGCGGCTTCGGGCGAGAGGTAGCCCGGCGTGCCGACGATGCCGATCGGATCGGTGCGCGACACCCCGGGGCTGGCGCCGGCCAGCCGCGCGGCGATGCCGAAGTCCATCACGCGGGCACGACCGTCGCTGCCCATCAACAGGTTCGACGGCTTCAGGTCGCGGTGCACGATGCCCTGCGCCTGCGCCGCAGCCAGCGCCGACAGCACGCCCAGCATCAGCGTCACCGCCTCGTGTGCGGGCCAGGGGCCGCGCTGGCGCATGGCCTCGGCCAGCGTCGGGCCGGGCACGTATTCGAACACCAGCCAGGCCTGCGCGCCCTGCTGGTCGGCCTCGAACACCGGCACGATGTGCGGGTGGGTCAGGCGGCTGACGGCGCGCGCCTCGTGCAGCCACTGGCTGACGGATTGCGCATCGGTCGATGGATTCAGGCTCTTGAGCGCCACGTCGCGATCCAGGCGCGGGTCGTGCGCCAGCCAGACGGTGGCCTGCGCGCCGCGGCCCAGCACGCGCTTCAGCTCGAAGCGGCCCAGGCGCTGGGCGGTGCCGGAGGCGGCAGCTGCGTTCATCGGGCCGCCCGCGCCGCTGCAGCCGCGCGCAGGCCGCCGGGCGGCAGCGGCTCGGCGCGCCGCGCGGTGTCGGGCACGGCCGCGCTGCCTTCTGCGGGCGGCGGCGCCGTGGCGGCCGAGATGCTGCCCTGCGCCGGCGCCTGCAGCGCAGCCTGCAGGTCCTTGAGCGTGAACCCGAGTACGCGGCCGTAGCGGTTCACGACGCGCTGCAGCGCCGCCGGCACCGCGGATGCGGGCAAGGCCATGCAGTCGACGGCCTCGTTGGCGGCGCTGCCGCTGAGGCGGATCAGGTCGTCGTCGCTGTCGCCGTGGCGCACGGGCACGGCGACCGGCAGGCGGCGGATCATGTGCAGCACGCTGTCGTCCAGCCCCCAGTACCGCGCCACGGCGGCCCCGATGGATTCGATGTCGGCGCCAAGCACGGCAAACGCCGCGCCCTCTTCAGTCATGCCGGGCTCTTCGGGCTCGCCGGCCCGGGGGCTCGGCGCAGGCTGCATCAGGCGGCGGATCTGCGCGGCCTCCTCGGCAAAGTGGTATTGCACGACCAGACGGCCCAGGTTCTGCAGCAGCGTGACGAGGTACACCACCTCGCCGTCATAGCCGGCAGGCCGCAGCGCCAGGGCCACGCGACCGGCGCGCTTGATGCGCGTGATGAGCTGGTCCAGCGTGGCAGCAGCGGCCTCGTTCAGTGGGCCGGGCCAAGGGCGCAGCGCCAGCGCGGCGCGGCGCACGCCTTCCAAGCCCAGCATCGCGATCGCGCGGCGCACGGTCAGCACCGGGCCGTTGCCCGACACCTGCCCGCCGCGCACCTGCGCCGTGTTCACCGCGCGCAGCAGTTCGAAGGCCAGTGCCAGGTCGTTCAGCACCACGTCGGCCAGCGCGCTGGTGTGCTGCGTCTCCATCAGCGCCAGGCGCGCCGCCTGCTGCGCGGCACCGGGCTGCGACGGCAGCACGCCAGCGGCGCGCAGCTTGTCCTGCAGCAGCGCCAGCGGCCCGCTGGCGCCTCCGGCCTCGATCTGCAGCCAGCCCTCGAGCGCCCGCGCGAGCGTGCGGGCGTTGCGGTAGCGCTGGCGCTCCTGGCGGTCGGTGGCGCGGTTGGCGATGGCGCGCAGCGGCTCGGGCAGCGGCTGCGGCAGCGTCCAGGGCAGGCGCACGATCTCGCGGCCCAGCGGCGGCAGGCGGTCGATGACCTGGCCGGTGTCGGCCTCGTCGAGTGCCGGCGTGCCGACCAGCACCTGGTGCAGCAGGATGCCCAAGGCCAGCACGTCGCGCTGTGCGGCGTCGCGCTGGGCGCGCAGCGCGCCGGGCTCGACGCCGGCCTGGTCGGCCGGTGCTTCGCTGGCCACTTCCAGTCCCGCCAGGCGCACGCGGCCCTCGTCGTCCAGCAGCAGCAGGTAGGGCTGCAGGTCGTGGTGACCGACGCCGCCCTCGTGCGCAAACGCCAGGCCTTCGGCGGCCTGCATGATCTGCGTGGCGGCATCGACCGCCGCCATGCCCTTGCCCGACAGGCGGTCGGCCAGTGTGGCCAGGCCGTGCGCGTCGTACGCGACGTAGGGCCAGCCGTCCTGCACGCCGATCTCGACCGCCGGCGCCAGGGCCGGATGGCTCAGGCGCGCGGCCCGGTGCACGGCCTGCGCCCAGCGTTCCATCGCGGCCGTGCCCACGGGTTGCAGGCGGGGCAGCACGATGAAGTACTCGGCGCCGGGCTGGCTGGCCCCGCCATCGGTCTGCACCACCAGCCAGGCCATCGTGCGCGCACTTTTGCCGAGCAGTCGCAGCAGTTGGTAGCGGCCGAACATGCGCACGGCCTTCGGCCGTGGCGAAGCGGTCGCGTTGTCAGAGGTGACCTGGATCGACATATCACCCCGATTGGACCGCGCCAGGCCCGGGTGCGGTGCACCGAACAGCAGCGGAAAGCGGCCCCAGTTCACGATCGGCCGCCGCGTCCGCACCCGCGCGAGCGCGGGTCGAAGCTATCGCTGCCATAGCGCGGCCGGGCGGTGCCGCGCGGGGCGGCTGACGAGGCTTTGTGCCAAAATTCGGGTCGTTTCGCCGTCGCGGAACATCACCGCCTGCGGGCCCCGGAGAATGTTGACATGAGCAGCGAATTGATCAAGCACGTCACCGACGACTCCTTCGGCAGCGACGTGCTGCAGTCGGACAAACCGGTGCTGGTCGACTACTGGGCCGAATGGTGCGGCCCGTGCAAGATGATCGCCCCCATCCTGGACGAGGTGTCGAAGGACTACAACGGCCGCCTGCAGATCGCCAAGATGAACGTCGACGAGAACCGCGACGTGCCGGCGAAGTTCGGCATCCGCGGCATCCCGACGCTGATGCTGTTCAAGGGCGGCGAGCTGGCCGCCACCAAGGTCGGTGCGCTGTCGAAAGCGCAATTGACGGCCTTCCTCGACGGTCATCTATAATCTGTATCGCTGCTGCCCGCACCCCGGGCGGCAGACGGTCCGCCACCACGCCCCGCCAACGTCGAACAGACCGCCGCGGCGCTGACCCAGGCCACCAGCAACGGTGGCGCGTGGCATCGGCTCCCAACCCAAGCATTTTCCGCCAGCGTCGTTCGGCGTGCCTGCACCCAGGCGCATCGGCGGCGCCGTGACGAGGGTCACGCCCCATGCATCTTTCCGAACTGAAAGCCCAGCACGTCTCCGAGCTCATCAAGATGGGCGAGGCGCTGGAGATCGAGAACGTCGCCCGACTGCGCAAGCAGGAGTTGATGTTCGCGATCATGAAGAAGCGCGCCAAGGCCGGCGAACAGGTCTTCGGCGACGGCGTGCTCGAAGTGCTGCCCGACGGCTTCGGCTTCCTTCGCAGCATCGAGGCCAGCTACATGGCGTCGACCGACGACATCTACCTGAGCCCGAGCCAGATCCGGCGCTTCAACCTGCACACCGGCGACCTCGTCGAAGGCGAAGTGCGGGTGCCCAAGGACGGTGAACGCTACTTCGCGCTGGTCAAGGTTGACCGCGTGAACGGCGTCACGCCCGAGGAGAACAAGCACAAGATCATGTTCGAGAACCTGACGCCCTTGTTCCCCAAGGAGCAGTTCAAGCTCGAACGCGATTTCAAGGGCGAGGAGAACATCACCTCGCGCATCATCGACCTCATCGCGCCCATCGGCAAAGGCCAGCGCGCGCTGCTGGTGGCCCAGCCCAAGACCGGCAAGACGGTGATGATGCAGCACCTGGCGCACGCGATCGTGGCCAACCACCCGGAAGTGCACCTGATCGTGCTGCTGGTGGACGAGCGCCCCGAGGAAGTGACCGAGATGCTGCGCACCGTGCGCGGCGAGGTCATCAGCTCCACCTTCGACGAACCCGCCGCGCGCCACGTGCAGGTGGCCGAGATGGTGATCGAGCGCGCCAAGCGCCTGGTCGAGATGAAGAAGGACGTGGTGATCCTGCTCGACAGCATCACGCGCCTGGCCCGGGCCTACAACAACGTGCTGCCATCCAGCGGCAAGGTGCTGACCGGTGGCGTCGACGCCAACGCGCTGCAGCGCCCGAAGCGCTTCTTCGGCGCCGCGCGCAAGGTGGAGGAAGGCGGCTCGCTGACCATCATCGGCACGGCGCTGATCGACACCGGCAGCCGCATGGACGAGGTCATCTACGAAGAATTCAAGGGCACCGGCAACTGCGAGATCCACCTCGACCGCCGCATGGCCGAGAAGCGCGTGTACCCGTCGATCCTGATCAACAAGTCGGGCACGCGCCGCGAGGAACTGCTGCTCAAGCCGGAAATCCTGCAGAAGACCTGGATCCTGCGCAAGCTGCTCTACAACATGGACGAGATTGAGGCGATGGAATTCATCCTCGACAAGATGAAGTCCAGCAAGAACAACCTCGACTTCTTCGACATGATGCGCCGCGGCGGCTGAGCCCCGCGCGCGTCGGCTATACTTCGCGGTTTTCCGCCAACCGGAAAGTGCGCTGGCGTCTTCGCAGACGTCGCCAGCGTGGCTCCCGAACCACTGCAGAGGCACCCATGAAAGAAGGCATTCACCCGAACTACCGCGAGGTCGTGTTCCAGGACCTGGGCAACGGCTTCAAGTTTGTCACGCGCTCGTGCGTGCAGACGAAGGAATCGATCAAGCTGGAAGACGGCCGCGAGCTGCCCCTCGTGAAGCTGGAAACCACCAGCGAGACGCACCCGTTCTACACCGGCACGCAGAAGAGCATCGACAACCTGGGCGGCCGCGTCGAGAAGTTCCGCAACAAGTTTGCGCGCGTCGGCCTGAAGAAGTCGTCGACCCCCGCGCCGGACACGCAAGCCTGATTTCCCAGGCCGCGTTCCACGCACCAAGAAGGCAGCCGAGGCTGCCTTTTTTCATGCGCTGCTCGGGCATCATCCAGATCCTGTGAGCCCCACCCCTGCCCTCGTCACCCAACGCGGCGCCCGCCGCCTGCCGCGGCTGGCGCTGCTGCTGTTCTGCGCGGCCTACGTGCTGCCCGGCGTCTTCGACCGCGATCCCTGGCGCACCGCCGACCTGGTGGCTTTCGGCCAGATGGTCTCGATCGCCGAAGGCCGCAGCCCCTGGTTGACCCCGATGCTGGGCGGCGTGGCCGCCGACACCGCGCTGTTGCCGCAGTGGCTGGGTGCCGCGTGCATTGCGCTGCTGACGCCGCTGGTGCCGGCCGACGTGGCAGCGCGGCTGCCGTTCGCGCTGTTGCTGGCCCTGACGCTGGCCCTGGTGTGGAGCACCACCTACTACCTGGCGCGCACCGAGGCCGCCCAGCCAGTGGCCTTCGCCTTCGGCGGCGAGGCCAACCCGGTGGACTATGCGCGCGCGATGGCCGACGGCGCGCTGCTGGCGCTGATCGCCACGCTGGGCCTGCTGCAACTGGGCCACGAGACCACGCCCGAGCTCGGCCAGCTCTTCGGCGTCGGCCTGCTGATGCTGGCGCTGGCAATGGCGCCGTTCCGCCACTGGCAGCCGCGCGTGGCGGCGCTGGCGGCCCTGGCGGTGCTGGCAGGCAGCGGTGCGCCCAGCATGGCGGTGGCCGTGGGGCTGGCCGGCAGCGTGGTCTGCTGGCGCTCGCGCTACCCCGAGGTGCGCCGGCTCGTGCCCTGGCTGCTGGCGGCCACGCTGCTGGCCGCGCTGATCGCCTCCGCGCTGGGCGCGTGGCGCCTGCGCACGGCGGTGCCGGGCGGCGGCGACCTGCTGTCGATCGCCCGCCAGTGGGCCTGGTTCCTGTGGCCGGCCTGGCCGCTGGCGCTGTGGACGCTGTGGCAGTGGCGGCGCCAGCTGCTGTTCCGCCACCTCTCGGTGCCGCTGGTCACGGTGCTGGTGGCGATGGTGTCGAACATCGCGATGCTGGGGTCCGACCGTGCCCTGATGCTCGCCCTGCCCGGCATGGCCGTGCTGGCAGCCTTCGCGCTGCCCACGCTCAAGCGCAGCACCGCGGCGGCCATCGACTGGTTCTCGATGTTCTTCTTCAGCAGCTGCGCGGTGACGATCTGGGTCATCTACGCCGCCATGCACACCGGCGTGCCGGCCAAGCCGGCGGCCAACGTGGCGCGCCTGCTGCCCGGCTACGTGCCCGCATTCCAGCCGGCCGAGCTGCTGCTGGCGGTGCTGGCGACCTTGGCCTGGCTGTGGCTGGTGCGTTGGCGCACCGGGCGCCACCGCGAGGCTGTGTGGAAGAGCATGGTGCTGCCCTCGGGCGGTGTGGCGCTGTGCTGGCTGCTGCTGATGACGCTGTGGCTGCCGGCGCTGGACTACGCGCGCAGCGCCCGCACGCTGGTGCAGCGCGTGGCCGAGCATGTGCCGCGCGATGCCTGCATCGCGGCCCCGGCGGCCGCGCCGGTGCTGGTGGCGGCCTTGGAGGTCCACGGACGCTACCGCGTCGACGCCCGGCCCGACGCCGGTGCCGGCAGCTGCGCGTTCAGCGTGCGCACCACGCGCAGCCGGGTCGCGCCGCCGGCAGAGCCGGGCTGGGCGCTGGTGGCCACCGTGCAGCGGCCCAGCGACCGCAACGAGCTGACGGCGATCTACCGCCGTCAGGCCAGCGCGCCACTCGCGGCTTCGGCGGCCGGGGCATCGGCTGCGCGCTGACGCACGCGCGCAGCCGGAAAGCGCAGGCGGAACCGCGAGCCCTTGCCGAGCTCGCTGTGCACGTCGATCTCGCCGCCGTGGCGCTGCGCCACGTGCTTCACGATCGACAGGCCCAGACCGGTGCCGCCGGTGTCGCGCGAGCGGCTGCCATCCACGCGGTAGAAGCGCTCGGTGAGCCGGCCCAGGTGCTCGCGCGCAATGCCAGGCCCGGTGTCGCTGACGTCGATGTCAGCGCCGCCGTCTTCGCGCCAATGCCAGCCCAGATCGATGCGCCCGCCCTCGGGCGTGTAGCGCACCGCGTTGTTGACGAGGTTGGCCACTGCGCTGAGCAGTTCGGTATCGCTGCCGGCGATCTCGGCGTCGTCGCCGCCACGCACCGCGATCTGGTGGCGACCGCCCGACAGCGCACCGCCGTCCACGCTGGCACGCTGCAGCAGCCCCGCCACCGACACCCAGCGGTCGGCGGGCGGGCGCGGGCTGCCCTCCAGCTGGGCCAGCGTCAGCAGGTCGGCCACCAGGGCCTGCATGCGGTCGGTCTGCTGCGCCATCAGCGTCAGCACGCGGCGGCGCTCCACCTCGGTCAGCGGCAGGTCGGTCATGGTCTCGACGAAGCCTGCCAGCACCGTCAGCGGCGTGCGGATCTCGTGCGAAACGTTGGCGACGAAATCACGTCGCATGGCGTCGGCGCGCTCGCGTTCGGTGACGTCGTTGGACAGCACCAGCTTCATGCCGTCGCCGTACGGCCGCACCAGCACCGAGAACATGCGGCGCCCGAGCGCGTCGCCGAACTGGATGGCCTCGTCGAACTCGCCCTTCTGCAGGTAGCTCACGAAGGCCGGCGAGCGCACGAGGTTGGTCAGGCGCTGCCGGCGGTCACGCACGGGGTCGAGGCCGAAGTGGTCGGCGGCGACGCTGTTGCACCACTCGATCTGGTCGCCGCCATCGAGCAGCATCACGCCGTTGGGAGAGGCCTCGATCGCCGACAGGAACTGCTGCAGCCGCACACGTTCGGTGACGATGGCCTGGTCGCGCAGGCGCATCGCCCGCTCGAATCGGTAGCCGAGTTCACCCCAGAAGCCGGCGTCGCGCGGCGCCGCACGGTCCTGTGTGCCACGCAGCCAGCTCAGCAGCTGCTGGCCGCGCCAGGCATCGACCAGCACCACCGCCGCCACACTCAGCGCACCGCCGAACAGGCCGCCCAGCCGCCCTTCCTCGAACGTGCCTCCGATCGCACGGCCGATCATCACGCCGGCCACCGCGGCCAGCATCGCCACCAGGGTACGGGTCAGCAACCAGGACATGGCCTCAGGCCGCCCGTCATGCCGCGACGCTGCCGATCTGCTGGGTCATGCGGTAGCCCGCGCCACGCACGGTCTCGATGAGCGCGGCGCATTGCACCGGTGCCAGGGCCTCGCGCAGCCGCTTCACGTGCACGTCGACCGTGCGCTCCTCGATGAAGACGTGGTCGCCCCACACCCTGTCGAGCAGCTGCGCGCGGCTGTGGACGCGCTCGGGGTGCGTCATCAGGAAGTGCAGCAGGCGGAACTCGGTCGGGCCGATCTTCACGTCCTTCATGCCCTCGGGCAGCTGGCGCGTGACGCGGCGCGTCGCCGGGTCCAAACGCAAGCCCGCCACCTCCACCGCACTGTCCAGCGCCTCGGGTGCCTTGCGCCGCAGCACGGCGCGCATGCGCGCCAGCAGTTCCTTGGTCGAGAAGGGCTTGGTCAGGTAGTCGTCGGCGCCGGCGTCCAGGCCGCTGATCTTGTCGGACTCTTCGTTGCGTGCCGTCAGCATGATGAGCGGAAGCTCGCGCGTGCGCGCGTCGCTGCGCCAGCGCTTGGCCAACTGCACGCCACTGGCGCCGGGCAGCATCCAGTCGAGCAGCACCAGGTCGGGAAGCACGCGGTCGACCAGGCTCTGCGCCTGGTCGGCGGTGCTGGCGATCGTCACTTCGTAGCCGGCATGCCGGAGGTTGATGGAGATGAGTTCGGCAATCGCCATCTCGTCTTCCACCACGAGCACCTTGCTCATTGCAGCTCCCGGTTCAGCGGACGACGTTCTCGACCGCAGCCACCGAGGTGTGCCGCACGTCGGTGCCCTTGACGACGTAGATGATGGCCTCGGCCAGGTTCTTCGCGTGGTCGCCCACGCGTTCGATGGCCTTGGCGACAAAGACGAGGTCGATGCTCGACGAGATCGTGCGCGGGTCTTCCATCATGTACGTGATCAGCTTGCGCAGCAGGCCGTCGAATTCCTGGTCGATCTGGTCGTCCTGCTTCAGCACCTCCAGCGCCTTGGCCGTGTCGAGCCGCGCGAAGGCGTCGAGCGCCTTGCGCAACTGCTGGATGGCGAGGTCAGACTCGAAGCCCAGGTCGGCCAGCGGCAGGCGGCTGGAGACGCCGGTGCTGATGAGCCGCTGCACCGTGCGCGCGATGCGCGCGGCCTCGTCGCCGACACGTTCGAGGTTGGCGATGGTGCGGCTCACTGCGATCAGCAGCCGCAGGTCGCGCGCGGTGGGCTGGCGGCGCGCGATGATGGCCGAAAGATCGCGGTCGATCTCGACTTCCATCTGGTTCACGCGCTCTTCCTGGCGCAGCACCTGCGTGGCCGTTTCCTGGCTCAGCTGCAGCAGCGCCTGGATGGCCTGGGCCACCTGCGACTCGACGATGCCGCCCATTTCGAGCACGCGGCTGGAAATGCCCGAGAGCTCGGCGTCGAACTGGGTGGAGAGATGTTTGTCGACCATGGTGTGTGCTCCTGCGGCGCTCAGCCAAACCGCCCGGTGATGTAGTCCTCGGTGTCCTTCTTCTTCGGCTTCATGAAGAGCTCGCTCGTCGCACCGAATTCGACCAGGTCACCCAGGTACATGTAGGCCGTGTAGTCGCTGCAGCGCGCGGCCTGCTGCATGTTGTGGGTGACGATCATCACCGTGTAGTCGGTCTTCAGCTCGTGGATCAGCTCTTCGATCTTGCCCGTGGAGATGGGGTCCAGCGCCGAGCAGGGTTCGTCGAGCAGCAGCACCTCGGGCTTGATCGCGATGCCGCGCGCAATGCACAGGCGCTGCTGCTGGCCGCCGGACAGGCCCGAGCCGCTCTGCCCCAGCTTGTCCTTGACCTCGTTCCACAGCGCCGCCTTCTTCAGCGCCCATTCCACGCGCTCGTCCATCTCCACGCGCGGCAGCGTCTCGAACAGGCGCACGCCGAAGGCGATGTTGTCGTAGATCGACATCGGGAACGGCGTCGGCTTCTGGAACACCATGCCGACCTTGGCGCGGATCAGCGAGACGTCAGTCTTGGTCTTCAGGATGTTCTCGCCGTCGATGCTGATCGTGCCCTCGGCGCGCTGCTCGGGGTAGAGCTCGAACATGCGGTTGAAGGTGCGCAGCAGCGTGCTCTTGCCGCAGCCCGACGGGCCGATGAAGGCGGTGACCTTGCGCTCGGGAATGTCGAGGTTGATGCGCTTCAGGGCATGGAAGCTGCCGTAGTAGAAGTTCAGGTCGCGCACCGAGATCTTCACGCGCTCGGTGGTGGGCAGGTCGACAGGGCGGTCCATCAGGGGCCTCCGGGTTCAGTTCTTGTTGCGGAACAGCACGCGCGCCAGGATGTTCAGCGCCAGCACGCCCAGCGTGATCAGGAAGACACCGGCCCAGGCCAGCTTCTGCCAGTTTTCATACGGGCTCATCGCGAACTTGAAGATCGTCACCGGCAGGCTGGCCATCGGCTCGCCCAGGTTGGCGGTGAAGAACTGGTTCGACAGGGCCGTGAACAGCAGCGGCGCCGTCTCACCGGCAATGCGCGCCAGCGCCAGCAGCACGCCGGTGACAACGCCGGCCATCGAGGCCTTCAGCGTCACCGAGGCAATGACCTTCCACTTCGGCGTGCCCAGCGCGTAGGCGGCCTCGCGCAGCGAGTTCGGGATCAGCGACAGCATCGTCGCCGTGCTGCGCACCACCACCGGAATCACGATCAGCGCCAGCGCCAGCACCCCGGCAAAGGCCGAGAAGCTCTTCATCGGCGCCACCACCGCGGCGTAGATGAACAGGCCGATCACGATGGACGGCGCCGACAGCAGGATGTCGTTGATGAACTGCGTGACATGGCCCAGCCACGAACGCTGGCCGTATTCCGACAGGTAGATGCCGGCCAGCACGCCGATGGGCGTGCCGATCAGCGTGGCCAGGCCGACCATGATCAGCGAACCGACGATGGCGTTCGCCAGGCCGCCCACCTCGGCCTGCGGCGGCGGGGTCGACTCGGTGAAGACCTGCAGGGCCAGGCCGCCGAAGCCCAGGCGCACGGTCTCGATCAGGATCCAGATCAGCCAGAACAGGCCGAAGGCCATGGCGCCGAGCGCCAGCGTCAGCGCCACCAGGTTCACCACCTTGCGGCGGCGGTGCATGGCCATGCGGCGGGCGTCGAGCGCGCCGAAGCCGGCGCCGATGTGCGGGGTTGCGCTCATGAACGGCTCCCTTCGCCGCGACGCAGGCGCATCAGCAGCAGGCGCGAGAAGCTGAGCACCACGAAGGTGATCATGAAGAGGATGAGTCCGAGGTAGATCAGCGACGCCTGGTGCAGGCCTTCGCTGGCTTCGGCGAATTCGTTGGCCAGCGCCGACGTGATGCTGTTGGCAGCCTCGAACAGCGACAGTGAATCGAGCTGGTTGAAGTTGCCGATGACGAAGGTGACGGCCATCGTCTCGCCCAGGGCGCGGCCCAGGCCCAGCATGATGCCGCCGACGACGCCGGTCTTGGTGTACGGCAGCACGACGTTGCGCACCACTTCCCAGGTGGTGGCACCCAGGCCGTAGGCCGACTCCTTCAGCATCGGCGGCGTGACGTCGAAGACGTCGCGCATGGTCGCCGCGATGAACGGGATGATCATGATCGCCAGGATGATGCCGGCCGACAGGATGCCGATGCCCACCGGCGGGCCGGCGAACAGCGTGCTCAGGTACGGCACGCCGGAGAACGCCGACTGCAGCGGCGCCTGCACGTAGGTGGCCAGGATGGGGCCGAACACCAGCAGGCCCCACATGCCGTAGACGATGGACGGCACGGCCGCCAGCAGCTCGATGGCCACGCCCAGCGGGCGCTTCAGCCACCCCGGCGACAGCTCGGTGAGGAAGATCGCGATGCCGAAGCTCACCGGCACGGCGATCAGCAGCGCGATGAACGAGGTCATCAGCGTGCCGTAGATCATCACCAGCCCGCCGTACTTGTCCTGCACGGGGTCCCAGTCCTTGGACCACAGGAAGCCGATGCCGAACTCCTGGATGGCGGGAGCCGCACCGATGAACAGCGAGACGATGATGCCCACCAACAGCGCCAGCGTCAGCCAGGCAGCGCCGTGGGTCACGAAGGAAAAGACGCTGTCCGCCCAGGGCGCGTTGCGGCGCCGGGGCGGAGGCTCGCCATGCGGGGCCGCTCGCTCCATGTTGCTCTTCTCGTCGTACGGGGTGGCGGGCAGTGTAGCGGCCATGCTTGCCTCTGATGGTGCGGGCCGCGCCGATGCAGGATCGGGGCGGCCCGGGGATCGACGTCTCAGGCGGTCACTTGAACGCGATGGCCTTGCCGGCTGCGTCCTTCAGGTTATCGGCCCACTGCTTGCGCACCAGGTCCTTCACCGAAGCCGGCAGCGGCACGTAGTCCAGTTCGTCGGCCATCTTGTCGCCGTTGACGAAGGCCCAGTCGAAGAACTTCAGCGAGTTCGAGGCGTTCACAGGCTTGTCCTGCGCCTTGTGCATCAGGATGAAGGTGGCGCCCGTGATCGGCCAGCTGTCCTTGCCCGGCTGCTCGGTCAGCACCTGGTAGAAGCTCTTCGCCCAGTCGGCGCCAGCGGCCGCAGCCTTGAATGCCGAATCGTCGGGCGCCACGAAGCTGCCGGCCTGGTTGCGCAGCAGCACATGCGACATCTTGTTCTGCTTGGCGTACGCGTATTCGACGTAGCCGATGGAATTCGGCAGTCGCGACACGAAGGCCGAGACACCTTCGTTGCCCTTGCCACCGGCACCGGTCGGCCAGTTCACAGCCGTGCCTTCACCGACCTTGGTCTTCCACTCCGGATTGACCTTGGACAGGTAGTTCGTGAACAGGAAACTGGTGCCCGAGCCGTCGGCGCGGCGGACCACGGCGATGGCGGCGTCCGGCAGCGGCACGCCGGGGTTCAGCGCCGTCAGCGCGGCGTCGTTCCACTTCGTGACCTTGCCCAGATAGATGTCACCCAGCACCTGGCCGGTCATCTTGATCTGGCCCGGAGTGATGCCCTTGATGTTGACCACGGGCACGACACCGCCAATGACGGTGGGGAACTGGATCAGGCCGTCCTTGGCGAGGTCTGCGTCGGTCAGCGGCGCGTCGCTGGCGCCGAAGTCGACCGTCTTGCCCTTGATCTGGCGGATGCCGGCGCCGGAGCCCACCGACTGGTAATTGATGCGGGCGCCGGTGGCCTTGTTGTAGGCGTCGGCCCACTTGGCGTAGACAGGCGCAGGGAAGGAAGCGCCGGCGCCGGTCACGTCTTGCGCCAGGGCAAAGGTCGAACCGAAGGCGAGCGTGAAGCCGATGGCGGCGATGCGGGTGGTGGTGAAGGTCATGGGCGAGCCTTTCTGGGATGCTTTCGTGACGGATCGGACTGTACGAAGCGCTTGTGACGCGTCTGTGACACCTGGTTCAGGCACCGGCGACACCCGGAAACCGTCACAAACGGGTCACCGCGCTGTCACACCGGCTGCCTACGCTGCCGGGTGCTGCGCATGCAGTACGACCGGAGAGAACCCCCATGAAAAGCAACTTCCTGCGCACCAGCGCCGCGGCCCTGGGCTTGGCCTGGCTGACGGGCTGCGCCACCAGCCCGGCGCCTGCCACCATTGCCGACACCGCAGCGCGAACGCCGCAGCTGTCGACACTGACCCGTCTGATCAACGACGCCGGCCTTGCCGAAACCCTGCGCGGCAGCGGCCCGTACACCGTGTTCGCGCCCAGCGACGAGGCCTTCAAAGCCGTGCCGGCCAAGACCATGCAAGAACTGGCCAGCAACAAGGAGCTGCTGAAGAGCGTGCTGACCTACCACGTGCTGCCCGGCAAGGTGATGGCCGCCAATGTGAAGACCGGCAACGCCAAGACCGTGCAAGGCGCCAACCTGGCGCTGGGCAGCGCCGGCAGCTTCGTGACGGTGGAAGACGCCGTGGTGCAGCAGGCCGACGTGGCCGCCACCAATGGCGTGGTGCACGTAATCGACCGCGTGCTGATGCCTCCCAAGCGCTGAACGGCCCCGGGGCCTTGGCGCCGGACAACGGGCGCCAAGGCGTCAGGCCTCAGCCACGCACGGCAGCTTCGGCCAGGCGCTCGGCGCAACGCCGGCCCTGGCCGGCGTCACGCGCCTCGACCATCACGCGCAGAACGGGCTCGGTGCCCGATGCACGGATCAGCACGCGGCCGCCCTCTCCCAGTTCACGCACCACGTTTTGCTGCGCGTCGTCGAGTGCGGCGTTCTTCTTCCAGTCGCTGCCTTCCGGCAGGCGCACGTTCAGGAGCGTCTGCGGGTACAGCGTCACCCCCTCCAGCAGCGTGGCCAGTGTCTTGCCACTGCGGCGCACGGCCTGCAGGATCTGCAGCGCGCTGACGATGCCGTCGCCGGTGGTGTGGCGGTCCAGCGCCAGCAGGTGGCCCGAGTTCTCGCCACCCAGTTGCCAGCCGCGCGCAAGCAGTTCTTCCAGCACGTAGCGGTCACCGACCTTGGCCCGCACCATGGCCACGCCCATCTGGCGCAACGCCAGTTCGACCGCCATGTTGGTCATCAGCGTGCCGACCACGCCCGGCACGGGCTGGCGCTGCGCCAGCCGCTCTGCGGCCATCACGTAAAGCAGTTCGTCGCCGTTGTACAGGCGGCCCTGGGCGTCGACGATCTGCAGCCGGTCGGCATCGCCGTCGAGCGCAATGCCGTAGTCGGCACGGTGCTCGGCCACCGCTGCCACCAGCGCCGCCGGCGCTGTCGCGCCGACACCAGCGTTGATGTTGATGCCGTCGGGCTGGCAGCCGATCTTCACGATGGACGCGCCAAGTTCGTGGAACACGTCGGGTGCCACGTGGTAGCCGGCGCCGTGCGCGGCGTCGATCACGATCTTCAGGCCGCGCAGCGACAGGTTGTGCGGCACGGTGCTCTTGCAGAACTCGATGTAGCGGCCGCTGGCGTCGTCCAGGCGCCGGGCCTTGCCCAGCGACTGCGAATCCACCCACTGCGGCGACTGCTCCAGCGCGGCCTCGACGTCACGCTCCCAGTCGTCGGGCAGCTTCTCGCCACCAGCCGAGAAGAACTTGACTCCGTTGTCGGCGAACGGGTTGTGCGACGCACTGATCACCACGCCCAGGTCCAGCCGCAGCGCCCGCGTGAGGTAGGCCACGCCGGGCGTGGGCAGCGGGCCCGCGAGCAGCACGTCGACACCGGCCGAGACGAATCCGGCTTCCAGCGCCGACTCGATCATGTAGCCCGAGATGCGGGTGTCCTTGCCGATGACGACCGTCGGGCGCGGCCCGCTGCGGCGCAGCACGCGGCCCACGGCATGGCCCAGGCGCAGCATGAAGTCGGGGGTGATCGCGCCTTTGCCGACGGTGCCACGGATGCCGTCGGTGCCGAAATAGGTTCTGCTCATGGATCGGGATTGTCCTGCGAGCCGGCACCGTCCCAGAGCGCCGAGGCCCACGAGTGTGCGCAAATGTGTGCTTGTGCCGCCTTCACCCTAGGGACCGTCGATCGACACGCGGAAAAGGAAACGGGGCCCGCAGGCCCCGTTTCGCTGGCTGTGCCTTCGCGCTGTACCGTCAGGCTGCAGCCGGCGCGCCGTCGGTGCTGACCGGCGGCGGCGAACCACCCGGCGGCTTCGACGACGACGGCGTCCAGTCCTTCGGAGGACGCGGCGGCTTGCCACCCATGATGTCGTCGATCTGCTCTGCGTCGATGGTCTCCCATTCGAGCAGCGCACCGGCCATCGCGTGCATCTTGTCCTTGTTGTCCTCGATCAGCTTGCGGGCGATCGTGTACTGCTCGTCGATGATGCGGCGGATCACGCTGTCGACCTTGCGCATCGTCTCTTCGGACATGCTGGTGGTCTTGGTGACGCTGCGGCCGAGGAAGACCTCGCCTTCGTTCTCGGCGTAGACCATCGGGCCGAGTTCGTCGGTCATGCCGTAGCGCGTGACCATGTCGCGGGCGATGGCCGTGGCGCGCTCGAAGTCGTTGCTGGCGCCGGTGGTCATCTGGTTCATGAACACTTCTTCAGCGATGCGGCCGCCGAACAGCACGCTGATGGTCGAGAGCATGCGCTCCTTGTCCATGCTGTAGCGGTCGCCTTCGGGCAACTGCATCGTCACACCCAACGCACGGCCGCGCGGAATGACCGTCACCTTGTGCACCGGGTCGGTCTTGGGCATCAGGCGTGCCACCAGCGCGTGGCCGGCCTCGTGGTAGGCCGTGTTCTTGCGCTCTTCCTCGGGCATGACCATGGACTTCCGCTCGGGGCCCATCATGATCTTGTCCTTGGCCTTCTCGAAGTCGACCATCTCGACCACGCGGCCGTTGCGGCGCGCGGCGAACAGGGCCGCCTCGTTGACCAGGTTGGCGAGGTCGGCGCCGCTGAAGCCCGGCGTGCCACGCGCCAGGATGTCGGCACGGATGTCCTGGCCCACCGGCACCTTGCGCATGTGCACGTTCAGGATCTGCTCGCGGCCACGCACGTCGGGCAGCGTCACGTAGACCTGGCGGTCGAAGCGGCCCGGGCGCAGCAGTGCGGGGTCGAGGATGTCGGGCCGGTTGGTGGCCGCCATCACGATCACGCCGAGGTTGGTCTCGAAGCCGTCCATCTCGACGAGCATCTGGTTCAGCGTTTGCTCGCGCTCGTCGTTGCCACCGCCGAGGCCGGCGCCACGGTGGCGGCCCACGGCATCGATCTCGTCGATGAAGATGATGCAGGGCGCACTCTTCTTCGCCTGCTCGAACATGTCGCGCACACGGGCTGCGCCCACGCCGACGAACATCTCGACGAAGTCGGAACCGCTGATGCTGAAGAACGGCACCTTGGCTTCACCCGCGATGGCCTTGGCCAGCAGCGTCTTGCCGGTGCCCGGGGGGCCGACCAGCAGCACGCCGCGCGGAATGCGGCCGCCAAGCTTCTGGAACTTCTGCGGGTCCTTCAGGAAGTCGACGAGTTCCTTGACCTCTTCCTTGGCTTCGTCGCAGCCAGCGACATCGGCGAAGGTGGTGGTGTTGTTGGCCTCGTCGAGCATGCGCGCCTTGCTCTTGCCGAAGCTGAAGGCGCCGCCCTTGCCGCCGCCCTGCATCTGGCGCATGAAGTAGATCCACACGCCGATCAGCAGCAGCATCGGCCCCCAGCTGACGAGGATGCTCATCAGGATGGACGGCTCTTCACGCGGCTTGACGTCGAACTTGACGTTGTTGGCGATGAGGTCGCCGACCAGGCCGCGATCGAGGTAGGTGGCCGTGCTGCGCAGGCGCTTGTCGTCGGTGGTGATCGCGAGGATCTCGGTGCCGCCGCCAGGGCTTTCCTGCAGCGTGACCGACTTGATGCGCTTGCTGCGCACCTCTTCGAGAAAGTCAGAGTAGCCGACCTGCCCACCCGCCGTTGCCCCGCGGTCGAACTGCTTGAACACGGTGAACAGCACGAGGGCGATCACCAACCAAACAGCGACTTTGGAGAACCATTGATTGTTCACCGCGGCTCCTTCTTCCAGATACTTCAGCGGGTCTGGCGCAGCATGCGCCGATTTCCACGGTAGTTGGGGTTGATTCTAGTCCAGTCAAGTCCCCGGGCACGGGGCGCAGAGCCTGCCATGACCGGGGTGATTGCCTGCGTGTTCACGCTTTCGCAACAGTTCCGCTTCGTTTGGGGCCGATACCCACCAGGAAGGTTTCTGCAGATTTGTCACGCGATGCTTTGGGCTTCACGGGCTTGACGATACGGAAACTGTCCTTGAACAGTTTCACGAGCTGGCTATAGCCGCTGCCATGGAAGGCCTTGCAGACCAGCGCGCCCTCGGGGCGCAGGTGGGTCAAGGCGAAGTCCACCGCCAGCTCGACCAGGTGCCCGACGCGCGCCGAGTCCGACGCCGGGATGCCCGACAGGTTGGGCGCCATGTCCGACACCACCAGGTCCACCGGCCGGCCGGCCAGCGCAGCGTTCAGCTGCTCGACCACGGCGTCCTCGCGGAAGTCGCCCTGCAGGAAGGTGACGCCCTCGATGGGCTCGAAATCCAGGATGTCCAGCGCGATGATGGTGCCGTTCAATGCGCCTGCCGCAGCACCTTCAGGCGCGAAGCGGCGGCGCAGGTACTGGCTCCAGGCGCCGGGCGTGGCACCCAGGTCCACGACCACCTGTCCCGGCTTCACCAGACCCAGGCTCTCGTCGATTTCCTTGAGCTTGTAGGCCGCGCGCGCACGGTAGCCATCGCGCTGCGCCTGCTTCACGTAGGGGTCGTTGATGTGGTCGTGCAACCAGTTGCGGTTGACACGTTTGTTCTTCGGTTTCATCGGCAGTCGATAATACGGGGATGCCCGCTCTCCAACTCAGCCCTGCGCAACGCAAGGAACATCGCTCCGGCGCCCATCACCTCGACCCCGTGGTTGCCGTCGGCAACGACGGCCTGACACCTGCGGTGGTGAAGGAGGTGGACGCCGCGCTCAAGGCGCACGGCCTCATCAAGGTGCGGGTGTTCTCGGACGACCGCGCCGCGCGCGAAGCCATGCTTGCCGACCTCGCCGAGCAGCTCGACGCCGCACCCATCCAGCACATCGGCAAGCTGCTGGTGCTGTGGCGCCCGATTCCGCCCAAGGAAAAGGCCGAACGCGAGGACCGCATGGCCGGTCCGCGCACGGTGAAGATCGTGTCCTTCTCGAAGAGCGGCAACCACCGCGCCACCGTCAAGAAGGTGCAGGTCTTCGGCAACCAGCGTGTCACTGCCGGCGGCCAGATCAAGCGCGTGAAGACGCGCGCGACCAGCGTCAAGAAGAAGCAGGCTGACTGACCGGTGCCCGGCTGGCCCGCCAGGCCAGCGCCAGCGCCAGGCCCAGCTTCACGAGATAGAACGCCGCGCTCACCGCGTGCAATTGCCCGAAGCTGAGCGCGCCCTGCCCGGCCCGGGCTGCCACCATCATTGGCTGCAGCGCGTAGTAGCCGGCCACCGTGCAGACGACGGCGCCCAGCGCCAGCCCCATGTCGACGCTGAACTGCGGCCCGCCACTGCGCCGTGCGGCCACGCGCGACAGCACCAGCAGCACGGCCCCGAAGAACAGCGCACTGCCGGCTTCCTGCGCCAGCATGCGCGCCACCACGCGCCCGGCGTCCGACTGCGCCAGCGTCGCAAATGGTGCCGGCGTCGCCAAGCCGGCCACGCACAGCAACCAGCCTGCCCACAGTGCGGGCAGCAGGCGCCGCCAGCGATCGAGATCCCTCACGCGCGGCCTCAGACGTAGCGAACCCCGACGATCTCCCAGTGCTTCAGCCCGCCAGGCGCCTGTACCTCGGCCACGTCGCCGGCTTCCTTGCCGATCAGCGCCCGTGCGATGGGGCTGCTGATCGAGATCAGGCCCTGCTTCAGGTCGGCCTCGTCGTCGCCGACAATCTGGTAAGTGGCCTTGGCACCCGAGTCTTCGTCTTCCAGGTCCACCGTGGCGCCGAAGACCACCTTGCCGCCGGCATCTAGCGCGGCCGGGTCGATCAGCTGCGCGGCCGCCAGCTTGCCTTCGAGTTCCTGGATGCGGCCTTCGATGAAGCCCTGCTTGTCCTTCGCGGCCTCGTACTCGGCGTTCTCCGAGAGGTCGCCCTGCGCCCGCGCCTCGGCAATGGCCTGAATCACCGCATGGCGTTCCACCGTCTTGAGACGGTGCAGTTCTTCCTTCAGCTTCTCGGCGCCGCGCCGGGTCAGGGGGATGGTGGCCATGGGGCAGTTTCCGTTCGAACAAAGTGAAACCGCCGCAGGGAGCCCCATGAAGGGCCGCCTGCGGCGGACGGTGTGAGGCGAAGTCTAAGCCAGTTCGGCGTGCAGTTCCTGCAGGGATATCACCGTCAGGTCGTCCTGGTGCTTCAGTGCCTCGGTGGCGGCCTCGCTGCCGGCCATCGTGGTGTAGTAGGTCACCCGGTTGGCCAGCGCCGCAGTGCGGATGTAGCGTGAATCGGCGATGGCCGTGCGCGTCTCGTCCACCGTCGTGAACACGAGCTGGATCTCGCCCGCCTTCACCATGTCGGCGATGTGCGGGCGGCCGTCCTTGACCTTGTTCACCTGCCGCACCGGCAGCCCGGCGGCGGCGATGGCGGCCGCCGTGCCCTTGGTGGCGACGACCTGGTAGCCCAGCGCCACCAGGTCACTGGCCACGGCCACGGCACGCGTCTTGTCGCTGTTCTTGACCGTGATGACGACCGTGCCCTTGTCGGGCAGGCGCGAGCCAGCACCCAGCTGGCTCTTCAGCATCGCTTCGCCGAAGGTGCGGCCCACGCCCATCACCTCGCCGGTGCTGCGCATCTCGGGGCCGAGGATGGGGTCCACACCCGGGAACTTGTTGAACGGGAACACCGCTTCCTTGATGCTGAAGTACGGCGGCACCACCTCGGCCGGCGGCTTGCCGTCGGCACCACGCTGGTCGGCCAGCTTCTGGCCGGCCATGCAGCGCGCCGCGATCTTCGCCAGCGGTTGCCCCGTGGCCTTGCTGACGAAGGGCACGGTGCGCGAGGCGCGCGGGTTCACTTCCAGCACGTAGACCACGGCATCGGCGCCCTCGCCTTGCACTGCGAACTGCGTGTTCATCAGTCCCACCACGTTCAGCGCGCGGGCCATCGCGGTGGCCTGGCGGCGCATCTCGTCCTGCAGCTCCTTCGGCAGCGTGTACGGCGGCAGCGAACACGCCGAGTCGCCGCTGTGGATGCCGGCGGCTTCCACGTGCTCCATGATGCCGCCGATCATCACCTCGGTGCCGTCGCTGATGCAGTCGACGTCGACCTCGATCGCGTCGTCGAGGAAGCGATCCAGCAGCACCGGGCTCTTCTCGCTGACCTTCACGGCCTCGCGCATGTAGCGCTCGAGGTCCTTGTCGCCGTGCACGATCTCCATCGCACGGCCGCCCAGCACGTAGCTCGGGCGCACCACCAGCGGGTAGCCGATCTCGTGGGCCAGCGCCAGCGCCTGCTCCTCGGTGCGGGCCGTGCGGTTGGGCGGCTGCTTCAGGCCGAGTTCGTGCAGCAGCTTCTGGAAGCGCTCGCGGTCCTCGGCGATGTCGATGCTGTCGGGGCTGGTGCCGATGATCGGCACGCCGGCGCGCTCGAGGTCCAGCGCCAGCTTCAGCGGCGTCTGGCCTCCGTACTGCACGATCACGCCCAGCGGCTTTTCCTTGTCGACGATCTCCAGCACGTCTTCCAGCGTCACCGGCTCGAAGTACAGCCGGTCGGAGGTGTCGTAGTCGGTGGACACGGTCTCCGGGTTGCAGTTGACCATGATGGTCTCGTACCCGTCCTCGCGCATCGCCAGCGCCGCGTGCACGCAGCAGTAGTCGAACTCGATACCCTGGCCGATGCGGTTCGGGCCACCACCCAGCACCATGATCTTCTTCTTGTCGCTGGGCGCCGCCTCGCACTCGCCGTCGGCGTTTTCGTAGGCCGAGTACATGTAGGCGGTCTGCGTCGCGAACTCGGCGGCGCAGGTGTCCACGCGCTTGTAGACCGGGCGCACGCCGGCGGCGTGGCGCGCCGCCCGCACCGCGTGCTGGTGCGTCTTCAGCAGCTTGGCCAGGCGGCGGTCGGAGAAGCCCTTCTTCTTCAGGAAGCGCAGTTCGTCGGCGGTCAGGCTCTCGAGCGTGCGCGCCGCCACCTGTTGCTCGGTGCGCACGAGGTCTTCGATCTGCGCCAGGAACCAGGGGTCGATCGCCGTCTCTTCGTGCACCTCGTCGAGCGACATGCCGATGCGGAAGGCGTCGCCCACGAACAGGATGCGCTCGGGACCGGCGTTGCCGATCTCGTCGACGATCTCGTCCCGGTCGTCGTCGGTGCAGGCGGTGCGCTCGGTCAGCCCGTCGATACCGGTCTCCAGGCCGCGCAGCGCCTTCTGGAAGCTCTCCTGGAAGGTGCGACCCATCGCCATCACCTCGCCCACCGACTTCATCTGCGTCGTCAGGTGCGGGTCGGCGGCCGGGAACTTCTCGAACGCGAAGCGCGGGATCTTCGTCACCACGTAGTCGATGCTGGGCTCGAAGCTCGCCGGCGTGGCGCCGCCGGTGATGTCGTTCTTCAGTTCATCCAGCGTGTAGCCCACGGCCAGCTTGGCCGCCACCTTGGCGATCGGGAAGCCGGTGGCCTTGGACGCCAGTGCCGACGAGCGCGACACGCGCGGGTTCATCTCGATGACGATCAGCCGGCCGTTCTGCGGGTTCACCGAGAACTGCACGTTGGAGCCGCCAGTGTCGACGCCGATCTCGCGCAGGATCGCAATCGACGCATTGCGCATCAGCTGGTATTCCTTGTCGGTCAGCGTCTGCGCTGGCGCCACGGTGATGCTGTCACCGGTGTGGATGCCCATCGGGTCGAGGTTCTCGATGCTGCAGACGATGATGCAGTTGTCGGCGCGGTCGCGCACGACTTCCATCTCGTACTCTTTCCAGCCGATCAGGCTTTCCTCGATCAGCAGTTCCTTGGTCGGGCTCAAGTCCAGGCCGCGCTTGCAGATCTCTTCGAACTCTTCCGGGTTGTAGGCGATGCCGCCGCCGGTGCCGCCCATCGTGAAGCTCGGGCGGATCACCATCGGGAAACCCGTGCCGCCGATCTCGGCCTGGATGCGCTTCTGCACCGCCAGCGCTTCTTCCATGCTGTGCGCGATGCCGCTCTTGGCCGAATCGAGGCCGATGGACGTCATCGCGTCCTTGAACTTCATGCGGTCTTCGGCCTTCTCGATGGCGTGCTCGTTGGCGCCGATCATCTCGACGCCGAACTTCTCCAACACGCCGTGGCGGTGCAGGTCGAGCGCGCAGTTCAGCGCGGTCTGGCCACCCATGGTGGGCAGGATCGCGTCGGGGCGCTCCTTCTCGATGATCTTCTCGACCACCTGCCAGGTGATGGGCTCGATGTAGGTCACATCGGCCATCTCCGGGTCGGTCATGATGGTCGCCGGGTTGCTGTTGACGAGGATGACCTTGTAGCCCTCCTCGCGCAGCGCCTTGCAGGCCTGGGCGCCCGAGTAGTCGAACTCGCAGGCCTGGCCGATGATGATCGGGCCGGCGCCGATGATGAGGATGCTCTGGAGGTCTGAACGCTTGGGCATGGCGATGTGTTCCGGGTCAACGCGGAGAATTCTTCTGGGAGGCCTGCGGCGGCAGCAGCCCGTCGCCTTCGAGCATGCGCAGCAGGGCCTTGGGGGCATGGGCACTCAGCACAGGCCAGACGTCGGCGATCTGGCGCCGCGCGCGCGTGTTCTGGCCGGCCATGTTCAGCGCGACGGCGTGGTCGCAGGCGCAGAAGGCCAGCGTCGTCCACACCGCGGGGTTATCGCCCAGCCGCAGGAAATCGGCCACGGCGCCGCCGAGCGTCGCCAGGCCGTCGGGGTGGTTCTGACGCAGTTGCACGAGACCCCGCACCCATTGCACGAAGCCGGCACCGTGGGGCGGCAGCAGGCTGGTGTCGATGGTGTCCAGCAGCGCCGCGGCAACCTGCACGTCGCCCAGCCGCGCGTGGGCCAGCGCGTGGTCCAGCGTGCGCGACGGGTCGCCGTTCGCCAGCTCGGCCGCCGCCCCCATCAGGCGCACGAAGGCAGCGCTGTCGCCGCCGGCCAGCGCCACATCGGCCAGCCGGCATTCGAACAGGCCGGGCTGGTCGGCCAGCCGCGCACGCCAGGGTTCCAGCGACGCCAGCGCCGCGTCCATGCGCCCGGCACGGGCCTCGAAACCGGCCAGGCGCACGTCGAGATCGAAGTCCATCAGCGGGTGGTTGCGGCTCACCGGGCGCAGCAGCGCCACGAGGCGCCGTGCCGCAGTCGCGTCACCCAGTGCGCAGGCCTTCAGCAGTTGCTGGTAGCGGCCGACATGCCGCCACTGCCACAGCGTCGGCACGAACGGCAGCAGCGCGAGCACGGTGAAGGTGACCACCCAGAAGGTGTCACCGATGGTCAGGCCCCAGGCGATGACGAGCACATCGAACAGCAGCCACCAGCGCGAGCGCCGCGCCACATCGGCAAGCACCGTGCCCAGCCCGGGCGAGCGCATCACGCGCAACTTGAACTGCGCCAGCGCACGGACCTGCGAGGCGTTCAGGCCCGCCAGTTCCTCGGGCGACTGCGGGATCGACGGCTCCTGGTGCAGCACCACGTCGCGCAGTCCCTGGCGCACCAGGTCGTCGCGCGCCGAGGCCGCCGACATCGCATCGACGAACCCCTCGGTCTTGCTGCCGTCGGCCGCGGTGGCCGAATACAGGATCTTGGCCATGGGCTGCCCTGCTCAGGCCGCCATCAGCGCAACGAAGCGGTCGAACAGGTAGCCGATGTCGTGCGGCCCCGGACTCGCTTCCGGGTGGCCCTGGAAACAGAACGCCGGCTTGTCCGTGCGCGCAAGGCCCTGCAGCGTGCCGTCGAACAGGCTCACGTGCGTCGGGCGCAGGTTGGCGGGCAGCGAGGTCTCGTCGACTGCGAACCCGTGGTTCTGGCTGGTGATGCTGACGCGGCCCGAGTCCAGGTCCTTGACCGGATGGTTGGCACCGTGGTGGCCGAACTTCATCTTGAAGGTCCTGGCGCCCGAGGCCAGCGCCAGGATCTGGTGGCCCAGGCAGATGCCGAAGGTGGGCGTGCCGCTGTCGATCAGCGTGCGCGTGGCCTCGATGGCATAGCTGCAGGGCTCGGGGTCGCCAGGGCCGTTGCTGAGGAAGACGCCGTCGGGCTGGAGCTTCAGCACCTCGGCGGCCGGGGTCGTCGCCGGCACCACGGTGATGCGGCAGCCGCGGCTGGCCAGCATGCGCAGGATGTTGCGCTTGACGCCGAAGTCATAGGCGACGACGTGGAACTTCGCGTCGGCCAGCTGCCCGTAGCCGCTGCCGAGCGTCCACTCGGCCTCGGTCCAGTCGTAGGCCTCGGTGGCGCTGACCACGCGTGCCAGATCCAGCCCGGCCATCGACGGCGCGGCCTGCGCACGCGCCACGGCCTCGGCCACCATCGCGGGCGTCACGGTGGTGCCGGCCGGCCAGGTGGCGATGCAGCCGTTCTGCGCGCCGGTGCTGCGCAGCACACGCGTGAGCCGTCGGGTATCGATGTCGGCGATGGCCACGGTGCCTTCGGCCTGCAGGTACTGCGAGAGCGACTGCGTGGCGCGGAAGTTGGACACGCGGATTGGCAGGTCCTTGATGACCAGACCGGCGGCATGAACCTTCTTCGACTCGACGTCTTCCAGGTTCACGCCCGTGTTGCCGATGTGCGGATACGTCAGGGTGACGATCTGCCGGCAGTAGCTGGGGTCGGTGAGGATTTCCTGGTAGCCGGTGAGCGAGGTGTTGAACACCACTTCACCGACCGTGTGACCGGGGGCGCCGATCGACGTGCCGAGAAAGGTCGTGCCGTCTGCGAGTGCGAGAAGTGCGGGGGGCAGAACGGGCAACAAGGCAAAAGCTCCGGGGTTCGCGCGCCCAGCGCCCCCTCAAGGAAGGGGACCACGGGGGAAACCGCTGGCTGCTGTTGCCGGTGGCTGTTGCCGGTGGCTCGTGCCGGTGATTCGCTGGAGCTGCGTTGAGGGCGGGTAAACCGCGAGAGTATAGCCTGCCGGCTTAGACTCTGGCCCGATGCACGCACCGAAGAAGACGCCGGTCTGGCCGCTGCTGGCTGGCGCACTGGCCATGGCCAGCTTCGTCAGCATGGACGCCACCGTGAAGTCGCTCGCACCACGCTACGACGCGCTGCAGCTCGCCTTCTTCCGTTTCGCCAGCGGTGCGTTGTTCGCCATTGCCTTGTGGGCGCGGGTGCGCTCGCCAATGCCCGTGCGTAGCGAGTGGCGCTTCCACGGCTGGCGCATCGCCCTGCTGCTGGGCTGCCTGGTGGGCTACTTCCACGCGCTGACATTGCTGCCGCTGGCGCAGGCGGTGGCAATGAGCTACGTGGCGCCGATCGCCACCTCGCTGCTGGCGATGCTGGTGCTGCAGGAGCGGCCCTCGCCGTGGATCTGGCTGGCGCTGGCGTTCGGCGTTGCGGGCGTCGGCGTGGCCTTGTGGCCCGAGCTGCAGGCGCCTGCAGGCAGCCGGCAGTTGGAGGGCCTGCTCGCCGCCGGGCTGTCGGCGCTGGCGTTCTCGGGGGTGATGATCCTCGCCCGGCGACAGGCGCAGCGCGATTCGGTGTGGACGATCCTGCTGCTGCAGAACGTGGGCCCGGCCCTGCTGCTGGCCTTGCCGGCGGCGTTGGCCTGGCGGCCGCTGGACCCCGGCGACCTGCCGGTGATCGCCCTGACCGGCGCCTTCGCCACCGTCGGCCTGCTGTCGCTGACCTGGGCCTTCACGCACCTGGAGGCCACACGCGTCGCGCCGCTGGAATACACCAGCTTCGTCTGGGCCGTGCTGCTGGGCTACCTGCTGTTCGGCGAGGTGCCCACCGCGACCACGGCGCTCTCGGCGGCACTCATCGTCGCCGGCTGCCTGCTGCTGCTGCGCCGCTGAGCCGCCGCGCTCAGAGCCCCAGGGCCGCGATGCCGGCGCGCGCGATCTGCGCGTCCTGGGCCGACTTCACGCCGCTCACGCCCACGGCGCCCACACACTGCCCGTCCACCAGCACGGGCACGCCGCCTTCCAGCAGCCCTTCCAGCGTCGGCGCGCTCAGGAAAGATACGCGGCCCTGATTGATCATCTCCTCGTAGACGCGGCTCTCGCGCCGGCCCAGCGCGGCCGTGCGCGCCTTCGACGGCGCGATGTGCGACGAGACCGGTGCCGCGCCGTCCAGGCGTTGCAGCCACAGCAGGTGGCCGCCGTCGTCGACGATCGCGATCGACACGTTCCACTGGTGGGCCAGGGCCTCGGCCTCGGCGGCAGCGGCGATCTTGCGGACGTCGTCCAGGGTCAGCACGGGTTTGGTTTTCATGGGCAGCACGATACAACCGTCAGTCAGTGGGGCCATCTTGCCGGCGGCAGGCCCACCCTACAATCCGCGCGCACGTCAAAACTGCCGTGCGTCCTCAGTACCCCAAGGAGATCGAATGAACCAAAGCGTGCAGAACTATCCCGGCTACGCCGATAGCGGCGCGCTGGCCTCGCAGCGCCAGCGCGTGCTGCGAAACACCTACTGGCTGCTGGCGCTGTCGCTGCTGCCCACGGTGCTCGGCGCCTGGATCGGCGTGCAGACCGGCATCGTCGCCGGCCTGGGCATGGGCATGAGCGCCATCGTCTTCCTGGGCGGTGCGTTCGGCTTCATGTTCGCGATCGAGAAGACCAAGAACTCGGCTGCCGGCGTGCCGGTGCTGCTGGGCTTCACGTTCTTCATGGGCCTGATGCTGTCGCGCATCCTGGCGGCCGTGCTGGGCTTCAGCAACGGCGCCTCGCTGATCATGACGGCCTTCGGCGGCACCGCCGTGGTGTTCATCGCCATGGCCAGCCTGGCCAGCGTGATCAAGCGCGACCTCACGAACATGGGCAAGTTCCTGTTCGTCGGCGCCATCCTGCTGCTGGTGGCGGGCCTGGTGAACATCTTCCTGCAGTCCAGCGCGCTGATGATGACGCTGTCGGTCGTGGCGATCGGCCTGTTCTCGGCCTTCATGCTGTACGACATCAAGCGTGTCATCGATGGCGGCGAGACCAACTACATCAGCGCCACGCTGGCGATCTACCTGGACATCTACAACGTGTTCCAGAGCCTGCTGGCCCTGCTGGGCATCTTCGGTGGAGAGAAGGAGTAAATCTCCTCGGCCGTCCGCGGCAAGACAAGGGCCCCTGTCGGGGCCCTTTTTCATGCGCGGTCGAAAACGGCAATCGATTCGGTGTGCGCCGTGTGCGGGAACATGTTCACCACCCCGGCCAGGCTGGCGCGATAGCCGCCCTGATGCACCAGCAGGCCCGCGTCGCGCGCCAGTGTCGCCGGGTTGCAGCTGACATAGACGATGCGCTGCGGCAGCGCGAAGTCGCCGGCCGCGTGCAGGTCGGCCACGGCCTTGGCCAGCGCGAAGGCGCCTTCGCGCGGCGGGTCGATCAGCCAGCGCTGCACGGACCCCGCGGCGCGCAAGTCGTCCGGCGTGATCTCGAACAGGTTGCGCGCCTCGAACCGGGTCTTCGCAGCCAGGCCGTTGGCCGCCGCGTTGTCGCGTGCGCGCTGCACCAGCGTCTCGCTGCCCTCAATGCCCAGCACCTGCGCCGCGCGCGTGGCCAGCGGCAGCGTGAAGTTGCCGAGGCCGCAGAACCAATCGATCACGTGGTCCTGCGGCTGAACCGCCAGCAGCCGCACCGCACGCTCCACCAGCACGCGATTGATGTGCGGGTTGACCTGGGTGAAGTCGGTGGGCTTGAACGGCATCGTGATGCCGAACTCGGGCAGGCCGTAGGCCAGCACCGGGCCGCCGGCGTCGAGCAGGTGCACGGTGTCGGGGCCCTTGGGCTGCAGCCACCATTGCACGCCGTGCTGCACGCCGAAGTCGCGCAGGCGCTGCATGTCGGCGGGTGTCAGCGGCTCCAGGTGGCGCAGCACCAGCGCGACGACGCTGTCGCCGGCAGCCAACTCGATCTGCGGCAGGCGGTCGCGCTGGTCCATGCCACCGATCAGCGTACGCAGCGCGGGCAGCAGCGCGCTCACGGCTGGCGGCAGCACCGGGCACACGGTCATGTCGGCGACGTAGCGCGACTTGCGCTCGTGGAAACCCACCAGCACCACGCCCTTCTTCGCGACGAAGCGCACCGACAGCCGCGCGCGCCAGCGGTAGCCCCAGGCCGGACCTTCCAGCGGCCGCAGCACCTGTTCGGGCTTCACCTTGGCCAGGTGCAGGAGGTTGTCCTCGAGCACACGCTGCTTCACCGCCACCTGCGCCGCCGGGTGCAGGTGCTGCATCTTGCAACCGCCACAGGCGCCGGCATGCAGGCCGAAGTGCGGGCAGCCCGGTCGCACACGCTGCGCGCTCTCGCGCGCGATCGCCGAGACCTGGCCCTGCTCCCAGTTGTTCTTCTTGCGCGAGACGCTCACCTGCACGCGCTCGCCCGGCAGCGCACCTTCGATGAAGACCACCTTGCCGGCGCCCTCGCCGGTGCTGCGGTGGGCAATGCCCTGCGCTTCGAGGTCGAGCGACTCGACCTCCAGCCAATCGAAACCTGAGCTCATGCGCCGATTATCCCGGCCAAAACGGCCACGGGCCGCCCGCAGGCGGCCCGTGGCGCGAAGAGCGTGGCCTCAGCCCTCTGGCGTGAAATCGCCCTCGTGCCTTCGCCAGCCGTGCAAGACCTTCCGGTCTCGCATGTGCGGGCTCAGGGCTTCACGTATTCGGGCGTCACCAGTCTCCAGCGGCCATCCTGCAACTGCGACAGGCGCGACTCGTTGCTGCCCTGGCGCTTGGTCGGCCCGAAGCTCGCCGGGGCGCTGCCAAAGATGTCGGGCGAGAAGGTCATGCTCTCGATGGCCTTCACGAAGCTGTCGGTCGTGAGGTTCGGCCCGGCCTTCTGCGCCACCTGGATGAAGGCGTCGATGGCGCTGTAGCCGTACACCGAGAACACGGTCGGGTCCTCGTTGTACTTGGTCTTGTACTTGTTGGCCCAGAAGCTCACGCGCTGCGAGGCGTCGTCGAGGTACGGGTTCTGCACCGTCATCGCGGCGTACAGGCCGTCCATCGCCTTGCCGCCCAGCTTGTGGATGAGGTCGGTGTACGCCGCGCTGGACCCCAGGTAGGTGGGCTTGAAGCCCAGCTTCAGGCCGGTGGCGATGCCGCCGATGGTCTCGCGGATGATGGTGCCCAGCACCACGAAGTCGCAGCCCGCGGCCTGCATGCGCTGCACCTGGCTCGAAAAGTCGGTAGCGCCACGCTTGTAGCTGGTCTTCTCGACCAGTTCCATGCCGACGGTCTTCAGCCCCGCCTCCGCGCCGCGCAGCACCTCCAGGCCGAATTCGTCGTCCTGGTACATCGCGCAGGCCTTCTTGGCGCCCTTCTCCTTGGCCAGGCGTGGCGCGAAGATGCGCATCTGGTCGTAGTACGAGGCCGCGAACGCGAACTTGAGCTTGTGGAAGGGCTCGTACATCTCGCGCGCCGCGGTGATGGGGTACCAGTTCATCACGTTCTTGCTGAACTGCACCGGCATCGCCGCCAGGTTCTGCGCCGTGCCGATGTGGCCGGCCACCGCGAAGACCTTGTCCTGGTTCACCAGCTTCTGCGCCGCCAGCACCGCCTTCTTCGGGTCGTAGCCCGAGTCCTCGAAGATCAGCTTGATCTTGCGGCCGTGCACGCCGCCCTGCTCGTTGAGCTCGTCCACGCGCAGCTGCATGCCGAAGCGTGTCTGCTTGCCGAAGCCGGCGATCGGCCCCGACAGGTCCTGGATGGAGCCGACGACGATCTCGGTCTTGCTGACGCCCTGCTGGGCGCCGGCGGTGGCCGCGGCGGCAGCGAGCGCCAGCGCGGTGATCAGGCGAACGGTGTGCATGGTCTGTGTCTCCTTCAGGCGTACATGGCTTCGATCTGCGGCGCGTACTTCTGCTGCACCAGCTTGCGCTTGAGCTTCATCGTGGGCGTGAGCTCTTCGTCTTCTGCAGTCAGCTGCGCGTCGAGCAGGTGGAACTTCTTGATCTGCTCCACGCGCGCGAACTTCGCATTGACCTTGTCGATCTCGCCCTGGATCAATGCTCGCACCTCCGGGGCGCGTGTCAAGCTGGCGTAATTGCTGAACGGCACGTCGTGGTCCTGCGCGAACTTCTCGACGTTCTCCTGGTCGATCATGATCAGCACCGTGAGGTACGCGCGCTTGTCGCCGATGACCACCGCGTCGGTCACGTAGGGCGAGAACTTGAGTTCGTTCTCCCACTCGCTGGGCGTGATGTTCTTGCCGCCTGCGGTGATGATGATGTCCTTCATGCGGTCGGTGATGCGAAACACGCCTTCGGCGTCCACCGAGCCGACGTCGCCCGTGTGCAGCCAGCCGTCGGCGTCGATGGTCTCGGCGGTCTTGTCGGGCAGGTTCAGGTAGCCCATGAACACGTTGGGCCCGCGCACCAGGATCTCGCCGGTGGCCGGGTCGATGCGCACCTCGTTCCACGGCGCGGCGACGCCGATGCACCCGGGCCGGATGCGGTCGGCCGGCGTGTAGGTGGAGATGCCGGCGGTCTCGGTCATGCCCCATACCTCGAGCATCGGCACGCCCAGCGCCAGGTACCACTTCACGAGGTCGGGCGAGATCGGCGCCGCGCCGGTGACGCAGATGCGTGCCCGGTCCACGCCGATGAGCTTGCGCACGTTGTCCAGCGCCAGCCAGCGCGCCACGCGGAACTTCAGCTTCAGCGTGCCGGGCACCGGCTGGCCGGCCAGCACGCGCTCGGCCACCTGCATGCCCACGCCCAGGCTCCAGCCGTAGGCCAGCTGCTGCACGCGGCTGGCCTCCTTCACGCCGATGGTGACGGCCGAGTAGAACTTCTCCCACACCCGGGGCACCGCGGTGGCCACCGTGGGCGCGATCTCGCGCACGTTCTCGGGCACGGTGTCGGGGTTCTCGACGAAGTTCAGCTTCGCGCCCGAGTACATCGCGAAGTACTCGCCGCCCATGCGCTCGGCGATGTGGCACAGCGGCAGGAAGCACATGCGCTCGTCGCTCTCGTACTGCGCCGTGACCTGGTGGTAGCCACGCATCGCCGCCACCAGCGAGCGGTGGTTGTGCATCGCACCCTTGGGCTTGCCGGTGGTGCCCGAGGTGTAGACCAGGATCGCCAGCGCCGCCGGGTCCAGCGCCGCGATGCGCTGCTCCAGCGCCTGCGGGTGCGTCGCCAGGTGCTCGCGGCCCAGCGCGCGCAGCGCATCCAGGCCGATGATGCCGGGGTCGTCGAGATCGTGCAGGCCTTCCATGTCGAAGACGACGATCTTGCGCAGCAGCGGCAGTTGCGGCCGCACTTCCAGCGCCTTGTCGAGTTGCTCGTCGTCTTCCACGAACAGCACGACCGTGGCCGAGTCCTCGCACAGGTACTGGGTCTGTGCCGCCGAGTCGGTGGGGTAGATGCCGCTGCTGACGCCGCCGGCGCTCAGCGTTGCCAGGTCGGCCAGCACCCATTCGACGACGGTGTTGGACAGGATGGACACGCGCTCGCCGGGCGCGAAGCCCAGCGCCATCAGCCCGTGCGCCACCTCACGAACGGCCTGCGCGACCTCGTTCCAAGACCACGACTTCCACAGCCCCAGGCGCTTCTCGCGCAGCCACACCGCGTCGCCGCGGCGCGCCACGCCGTTCCAGAACACCGCGGGCACAGTCTCGCCCGGCAGCACGATGTCGGTGTTGGGCTTCAGTTCCAGGGCGTCCCAGAGGTTCGGCATGGCTATCTCCAGGTCTTCTTCTTCTTCCAGCGCCGCTCGCCGCGCACGCCGGCGTCCTTGATGCCGAGGTAGAACTCCTTCACGTCGTCCTTCTCGCGCAGCACGGCGCAGCGGTCCTCCATCACGATGCGGCCGTTCTCCAGCACGTAGCCGTGGTCGGCGGCGTTCAGCGCCATGTTGGCGTTCTGCTCCACCAGCAGGATGGTGGTGCCGCGCTCGCGGTTGATGCGCACGACGATCTCGAAGATCTCGCGCGTGAGCTTGGGGCTCAGGCCCAGGCTGGGCTCGTCCAGCAGGATCATCTCGGGTGCGGCCACCAGCGCACGCGCGATGGCCAACATCTGCTGCTGCCCGCCCGACAAGAGCCCGGCGTCCTGCCGCTCGCGTTCCTTCAGGATCGGGAAGTAGGCGTAGGCGCGCTCGATGTCGCGCGCCACTGCGTCGCGGTCGCTGCGCGTGTAGGCGCCCATCAGCAGGTTGTCGTGCACGCTCAGCAGCGGGAAGACCTCGCGGCCCTCGGGCACGTGACACAGCCCCATGCGCACGATCTTCGCGGGGTCGGCCGCCGTGATGTCGGCGCCCTTGAAGTGCACGCTGCCGCGGCGCGGGTCGAGGATGCCGGAGATGGTCTTCAGGATCGTCGTCTTGCCCGCGCCGTTGCTGCCCAGCACCGCGCTGATCTCGCCGCGACGCACCTTCAGGCTGACGCCGCGGATGGCGCGGATGGGGCCGTAGGCGCTCTCGACGTTCGACAGCACCAACACGTCGTCGCCGGTCGTCATGCCGCGTTCTCCCGCCGCAGCGACGACAGGTCGCCGGCCGAGCCCAGATAGGCCTCGACCACGCCCGGGTGCGCCTGCACCTCGGCGGGCTCGCCCAGCGCCAGCACCTCGCCCTGGTTCATCGCCAGCACGCGGTCGGAGACCTTGCCCACCAGCGACATGTCGTGCTCGACCATCAGCACCGTGGTGCCGAACTCGCGCCGGATGTCCTGGATCCAGAACACCATGTCCTCGGTCTCCTCGACGTTGAGCCCTGACGAGGGCTCGTCCAGCAGCAGCAGCTTGGGCTCGGCGCACAGTGCCCGCGCCAGTTCCACCACCTTGCGCACGCCGTAGGGCAGGCCCGCGATCAGCGTGTCGCGGTGGTGCTGCAGGTCGAGGAAGTCGATCACGTGCTCGACCTTCTCGCGTGCGGCCAGCGCCGCGCGCCGCGCGCGGCCGGTGAACAGCAGGTCGTCCAGCAGCCCGGTGCCGCGGTGCGTGTGGCGGCCGATCAGCAGGTTCTGCAGCACGCTGGCATGTTCGAACAGCTCGATGTTCTGGAACGTGCGCGCGATGCCCACCGCAGCGATGGCGTGCGGCGGCAGCGCCAGCAGGTCCTGCCCGTCGTAACGCAGGCTGCCCGAGGTGGGCGTGTAGATGCGGCTGATCAGGTTGAAGACCGTAGTCTTGCCGGCGCCGTTGGGGCCGATCAGCGTGAAGACTTCGCCGCGCTTGACGTCGAAGCTGACCTTGTTGACCGCCAGCACGCCGCCGAAGCGCACGCTGATGTCCTGGGCCGATAGCAGGATGTCGCTCATGTCAGCTGGACCCCATGCGCTGCATCACTTCAGCCGGTCGCTCTTCTGGAACGACTTCTGGCGCTTGAACATGCCGCGGCGGTAGAACGGGAACATCGTGAAGAAGGTGCGCACCTTCAGCCAGCGCCCGTACAGGCCCATCGGCTCGAACAGCACGAAGACGATCAGCACGCCGCCGTACACCACCGCCTGCAGCCCCGGCGCCTGGCCGATCACCGGCGGCAACACGTCCTTGCCCAGCGCGATGAGCTGCGGCATCGTGATCAGGAAGATCGCGCCCAGGAAGGCGCCGTGCACCGAGCCCAGCCCGCCGATCACCACCATCAGCAGCAGGTCGATCGACTGCACGATGTTGAACTGGTCGGGGCTGAGGAACTGGATCTTGTGCGCGTACAGCGCGCCGCCCAGCCCGGCGAGAGCTGCAGACAGCGCGAAGCTCAGCGTCTTGTAGCGCGCGAGGTGGATGCCCATGCTCTGCGCCGAGATCTCGCTGTCGCGGATGGCGACGAATGCGCGCCCCGTGGGGCTGCGCAGCAGGTTCACGATGGCCAGCGTCGACAGTACCGTGACGACCAGGCAGAGGTAGTAGAACTCCTCGCCGGTGTCGAGCTTCCAGGCGCCGATGGACGGCTCCTTCACGTGCATGCCGCCGTTGCCGCCGGTGACGCTTTCCCAGCGCGCCAGCACTTCCTCGACGATGAAGCCGAACGAGAGCGTGGCGATGCCGAGGTAGATGCCCTTCACGCGCAGCGCCGGCAGGCCCACCACCACGCCCACGGCTGCCGACAGCAGCCCCGCGCAGGCCAGCGACAGCGGGAACGGCCAGCCCATGTTGCTCAGCACCGCCTGCGTGTAGGCGCCGACGCCCAGGAAGGCCGCGTGGCCGATCGAGAACAGCCCGGTGAAGCCCGCCAGCAGCATCAGCCCCAGGCCGACCACCGAATAGATCAGCACGAAGGTCAGCTGCGCCAGCCAGTACTCGGGCAGCAGCCAGGGCGAGGCCAGCAGCGCCAGCAGCAGCAGCCCGTACCAGAAGACGTGGCCGCCGTGCTTGGCCAGACGCACGTCCTGGTCGTAGTCGGTCTTGAAGATGAATCGCATGGCAGCCCTACACCTTCTTGCGCAAGGCTTCGCCGAACAGGCCGTTGGGCTTGAGCATCAACATCAGCAGCACCACCACGTACGCGGCGATGTCCTTGAACCCTTCAGGCAGGTAGAAGCCCGACAGCGCCTCGACGATGCCGATCACCAGCCCGCCGACGATGGCGCCCGGCAGACTGCCGAAGCCGCCGACCACCGCGGCCGGAAACGCCTTCAGGCCGATGAAGCCCATGTTGGCGTGCACGAAGGTGATGGGCGCCAGCAGCAGCCCGGCAATGGCCGCCACGGCCGCCGCCAGCCCCCACACCAGGCCGTTGAGCCGCTGCACCGGGATGCCCATGTAGTACGCGGCCAGCTGGTTCTGCGAGGCGGCCTGCATCGCGATGCCGATCTTGCTGTAGCGAAACAGCGCGAACAGCAGCCCGCACAGCAGCGCGGTGGCGGCGATGACGACCATCTGCTCGACGTTCAGCACCAGGGTGCCGACGCGCCAGATCTCGTCCTTGTAGGGCACCTGCAGCGTGTGCGTGTCGGTGCCGATGTTGGGAATCATCGTGATCAGCCCGCGCGCCACGTAGCCGATGCCGATGGTCAGCATCACGATGGAAAACGCCGGCTGCCCGAGGATGGGCCGGATGACCAGGCGCTCGACACCGAAGCCGAACACCGCCATCGCCAGGATCACGCAGGGCACGGTCAGCCAGTACGGGAAGCCCAGCACCGTCAGCAGCGCGAGGCCGCAGAACGCGCCCAGCATCATCAGCTCGCCCTGCGCGAAGCTCACCGTCTCGGTGGCCTTGTAGATCAGCACGAAGCCCAGCGCGATGAGGCCGTAGATGCAACCCTGTGCGATGCCGCTGATGACGAGCTGCAGGACCTGCAAGCACCCTCCGCCTGGTCGATGCGATGACCGGGCGGATGCTAGCGGCGCCCCCCGAGCGCGCACCCCCTGGGAAACGCTGAGGGGCCCGCATCGGCGGGTCGGGTGATTCCCGCAGGACTTGTCACCTGCGCGTCACCGGCCGCCCGCCGGCCCGCGCAGACCGCCTCAGAACAACGCGTCGCCGTTGACGCCGCTGCGCGCCATGCGGCGCTTGAGCTTCAGCAGCGCTTCCTGCTGGATCTGCCGGATGCGCTCGCGCGTGAGACGCAGCCGTGCCGCCAGTTCTTCCAGCGTCTCGGGCTCGCGGTCGTGCAGGCCGAAGCGGCCGGCGAGCACCTCGCGCTCGCGCTCGCTCAAGCCCGCCAACCCCTGCTCCAGCCAGGTCATGGCCTCGTGGCTCAGCGTCAGGCCCAGCGGGTCGATGGCATGCTCGTCGGCCACGGCATCCAGCACCGACTCGCTGCCGCCTTCACCGTCGGCCGGCGCGTCCAGCGACGACGGGTGCTCGGCCAGCTGCAGCAGCGCCGCCACCTCGGCCACGGGCCGCCGCAACGCAGCCGCCAGTTCCTCGACGCTGGCAGCGCGGTCGCCTTCGCCTGGCGTGCGCCGTGCGGCTTCGAGCGCCCGCCGCGCCTTCAGCACCTGGTTGAGCTCGCGCACCACGTGCACCGGCAGACGGATCAGCCGCGCCTGGTGCATGATGGCCCGCTCGATGCTCTGCCGGATCCACCACGAGGCATAGGTCGAGAAGCGGAAGCCCCGCTCGGGCTCGAACTTGCCGGTGGCGTGCATCAGCCCCAGGTTGCCCTCTTCGATGAGGTCGATCATCGGCAGGCCGCGGCCCACGTAGTGCTTGGCGATGCTGACCACCAGGCGCAGGTTGCGCTCGATCATGCGCTGGCGGGCAGCGAAGTCGCCCGCACGCGCCGCCACCGCGGTGGCGTGTTCTTCCTGCACGCTGAGCAGCGGTGCGCGGCGGATGTCGCGCAGGTAGCTCTGCAGCGTGTTGCCGTGGTCGGTCTCGCCGTCGTCCAGTGCGGCCAGCGCGGCGGGCAGCCCGCCGGGCAGCGGGGTGTGGTCGGAATCGAGGTCAGGGTCGGCGCCGTTGGCAACACCGGCGGGCCCGTGCCCGTCGCCGTTCAGCGCCTGCAGTGCACGCGCCGCCAGCGCCGCCTGGGCGGCATGGCCGTCGTGCGCTGCGCGCCGCTTGACCATGCCGTGCCCTGCATCGGGTGCGCCGCCCGCTTCAGCGCGGCGGCAGCAGCTTGGCCGGGTCGACCGGCTTGCCCTGGCGGCGGATCTCGAAATGCAGCTGCACGCGGTCGGCGTCGCTGTTGCCCATCTCGGCGATCTTCTGCCCGCGTCGCACCACCTGATCCTCCTTCACCAGCAGTGCCTGATTGTGCGCGTAGGCCGAGAGGTAGGTGGCGTTGTGTTTGACGATGATGAGATTGCCGTAGCCCCGCAGGCCCGAGCCGGCATAGACCACGCGCCCGTCGGCCGTGGCCAGCACGGGGTCGCCCACCTTGCCGGTGATGGCCAGGCCCTTGCTCTTCGCCTCGTCGAAGCCGGTCGCCACCGGACCGGCGGCCGGCCAGGACCAGGCCAGGTCGTCGTCGCTCCCTGCGGCGGGCGGCGGCGCGGCGGGCGCGGCTGCCGTGGCCGTGCCCGCCGTGCTGGCCGTGGCCGCAGGCGTTGCGGGTGCGGCCGGCGTGCTGGTCGCCACCGCCGCGCCCGAGGCACTGCCGGCACCAGCCACCAACGGCTTGGCATCGACACGGCCGCCCGGGCTGATGGGCCGCACGACGACCGCGTTCGGATCGACCGCGGGGGCCGCCGGCGGAACCACGCGCAGCACCTGGCCGACCTCGAGCACGTTCGGGTTGTCGAGGCCGTTCCAGCGCGCGATGTCACGCCAGTTCTGGCCGTTTTCCAGGCCGATGCGGATCATGGTGTCGCCGGGGCGCACGGCGTAGTAGCCGGGCTTGCCCAGGTTCTCAGCGCCGGGCAGCACCTTGGCCGGATCGGCCGACGAAGCCGCTGCGGCAGCCGGCACCGCCGCGGTGGCAGCCCCGCCCGTGGCCGGCGCGGCATTGGCGCCGCGGGGCGGCGTCGCGCGGTCTTCGATCGGTGCGCGGTGACCGGCACTGGCGCAGCCGACCAGCAACGCCGCCAGCAGCAGGCTGCCAGCCAGCGGCGCACGGCGACGCGCGGAGTTCAACTCGGTGGTGATCGTCTTCATGCTGTGCCAGATTTTAGGGGGACGAAGTGCACGGCATCGTGCAGCTGGCGACGCAGACCGCCAGCGTGCTTGTCCAGCACCAGCAGCACCTGCCCGCCCGAGGCCGCGTCGTGCATCGGCGCCACCAGCCGGCCGCCGACGGCCAATTGATCGATCCACGCCGCGGGCAGGTCGTCGCCACCGGCGGCGGCCACGATGCTGTCGTACGGCGCACTCGGGCCATGGCCCTGGCGGCCGTCGCCATAGACCAGACGCAGGTCGCCCTCGGGCCAGCCCGCCAGGTGCGCCCGCGCCTTGTCGTGCAGCGGCTTCAGGCGTTCGATCGACAACACGCGCGTGCTCAGCAGCGCCAGCAGCGCGGTCTGGTAGCCGCAGCCGGTGCCAATCTCGAGCACGCGCCCGAGGTTGCCGCGGGCCGCAGCGCCCTCGCCTGCGAACAGCAGCGAGAGCATGCGCGCCACCACCGACGGCTTGGAGATGGTCTGGCCCAGGCCGATGGGCAGGCTCGTATCTTCGTAGGCCTGCGTGGCCAGCGCGGTGTCGACGAAACGGTGCCGTTCGACGCTGGCGAAGGCCTGCAGCACCGGCTCGCAACGCACGCCGTCGGCCTGCAGGCGCGCCACCATGCGCAGGCGCACCGCTTGAGAGTCCAGGCCCAGGCCCGCCGAACGCGCCCCGGGGTCGCTGCGGCGCGTGGCATCGCGTGCGGCCTCATGCACCGGGCGCTGCGGCCGAAGCACGGTGGTGGTGCCGGTCTTCTTCGCCGTCTGCAGCTGGTCGAGGCTGGCCGGGAACCGCGGGCCGGGTTTGTTCATCGCGGGTCGGCGCTCAGGCCAGGGGCACGCCGAGCGTGCTGGCCCAGGCGCCGCGCCGCGCGTGGTCGGTCAGGTCCACCTGCAGCGGCGTGATCGACACGAGGCCGCTGGCCACGGCGTGGAAGTCGGTGCCGGCGCCGGCCTCGCGGGCGTCGCCCGCCGGGCCGATCCAGTACAGCGGCTCGCCGCGCGGGCTCTGTTGCCGGATGACGGGCTCGCTGGCGTGGCGCCGGCCCAGCCGCGTCACCACGCGTGGCAGCGTGGCGGCGTCGGCGCGGTTGGGGATGTTCACGTTCAGCAGCCAGGGGCCGGGCGGCTGCGTGCTCGCCAGCACCTGCTCGATGATGGCGCGCGCGGTCGCAGCTGCAGCGTCGAGCTGGCCCCAGCCCTTCTCGGCCTGCGAGAAGGCGATGGCCGGGATGCCGAAGAGGTAGCCCTCCATCGCGGCGGCCACCGTGCCCGAGTACAGCGTGTCGTCGCCCATGTTGGCGCCGTTGTTGATGCCCGAGACCACCAGGTCCGGGCGGCGTTCCAGCAGCCCCGTCAACGCCACGTGCACGCAGTCCGAGGGCGTGCCGTTCAGCACCTTCACCGGGTGGCCGAGCGCGCCGCGCGCCTCGAACATCGTCAGCGGCCGCGTCAGCGTCAGCGCGTTCGAGGTGCCGCTGGCGTTCTGCTCGGGCGCGATCACGTCGATGCTGCCCAGGCCCTGGCAGGCCTGCACCAGCGCGGCGATGCCGGGCGCGAGATAGCCGTCGTCGTTGGCAATGAGAATGTGCATCGCGGCATTGTAGGGAGTCGCTGCCGCAGCCCGGGTGCGCGACGTGCGCCCGCGCAGCGTCGCGCGCGCGACGCGCCACAGGCTGCCTGGTTCGTATCATCCTTCGCCACACGACGAGGAGACACCCACCATGACGATGACTGCCTGGCTCTGCGAAACCCTGGACGGCATCGGCGCGATGCGCATGCACACGCTGCCGCTGCCGGCACCGAAGGCCGGAGAGGTGCGCATCGCGGTGCGCGCGGCCAGCCTGAATTTCCCCGACCTGCTGATCGTGGAAGGCAAGTACCAGTTCAAGCCCGCCCTGCCCTTCGTGCCCGGCGCCGAGTTCTCCGGCACCATCGACGCGGTGGGCGACGGCGTCACGCACCTGCGCGTAGGCCAGCCGGTGGCTGCCATCGCCGGCACCGGCGGCTTCGCCAGCCACGCCATCGTCGAGGCCGGCCGCGTGCTGCCGCTGCCGGCAGGCTTCGACCTCGAAGATGCGGCGGCCTTCGCCTTCACCTACGGCACCTCGCACCACGCGCTGGTGGACCGTGCGGCGCTGCGTGCCGGCGAGACGGTGCTGGTGCTGGGGGCCGCAGGTGGCGTGGGCACGGCCGCGTTGCAGATCGCCAAGGCCATGGGCGCGCGCGTGATCGCCGCCGCCTCCAGCGACGAGAAGTGCGCGCTGTGCACCGCGCTCGGCGCAGACGCGACGCTGAACTACAGCCGCGACAACGTGCGCGAGACACTGAAGGCGCTGACCGGCGGCAAGGGCCCCGACGTGGTCTACGACCCGGTGGGCGGCGACCTGGCCGAGCCGGTGTTCCGCAGCATCGCCTGGCGCGGCCGCTACCTGGTGGTGGGCTTCGCGATGGGCGGCATCCCGGCCCTGCCCTGGAACCTGGCGCTGCTGAAGGGCGCGTCCATCGTCGGCGTGTTCTGGGGTGACTTCGTCAAGCGCGAGCCGCAGGCCAGCGCTGCCGCGCTCGGACAGTTGGCACAGTGGTATGCCGAAGGCAAGATCAAGCCCGTGATCGACCAGCGGCTGCCGATGGCCGAGCTGCCCGCGGCCTACGCCCGCATGGGCACGCGCCAGGTGCGCGGCAAGCTGCTGCTTGTCAACGCGTAACCAAGGGACAGAACCGGGTCAGTCCCGCCGCTTTACGCGCTAGCATCCGGGCTGCGATGACGAGGAGTCGCCAATGGCCGTGAAGGTCCTGATCCTGGAAGACAACCCGGTGGCCCGGAGCTTTCTGTGCCGCGTGGTGCGCGAAAGCTTCAGCGACGCCAACAGCATCACTGAAGCCGGTGACCTGGAGACCGCACGCCGCCACATCAGCCTGGCCGGCGGCGCGTCGGGCCTGCACGGCGTCGATCCGTTCAAGCTGATCCTGGTCGACCTCGAACTGCCCGACGGTAACGGCATGGAACTGCTGGCCGAGTTGACGCACTACCCGGCCACCAAGATCGTCACCACGCTGTATTCCGACGACGACCACCTGTTCCCGGCGCTGCAGCGCGGTGCCGACGGCTACCTGCTGAAGGAAGACCGCTTCGAGGTTCTGGTGGAAGAGCTGCAGAAGATCGTGCGCGGCCAGCCGCCGCTGTCGCCGGCCATTGCGCGCCGGCTGCTCACGCACTTCCGGCACGGCACCGGCAACGACGCCGCGCCCGACAGCGGCTTCGTCAACACCACCGGGTTCACGGCCAGCCGCCCGGTGCCGATCGAGAAGCAGCCCGACCACGAGCGCCTCACGCCGCGCGAGACCGAGGTGCTCACCTACCTGAGCAAGGGCTTCACGATCAAGGAGATCGCCAGCCTGATGGGCATCAAGTGGTTCACCGTGAACGACCACATCAAGTCCATCTACAAGAAGCTCAACGTCTCCAGCCGCGCCGAAGCCGCGGTGCTGGCGAGCAAGCAAGGGCTGGTCTGACCCCCGCGGCGCCGGCGCGCCGCACCACCCACCCGCAATGAACGAGCGAACCGCCGCCGCTGGCGACTCGGTGTTCGGTGCCAGCGCCTTCGAGCGCGCGCTGGACCAGCGCCTGCCCACCCGCTGGATCGGCTGGCGCCTGCGCCTTCTGGTTCTGGTGGCCCTGGTCGGCTGCGTGGCGAGCTTCGCGCTGATGCGCTGGCTCGCTTCCAGTCCGGCGCTCGACGCCGTGTTCCAGGCCGGGCCGCAGGGCCAGCTGGTGCTGGTGGGCAGCGAACTGCGCGCGCTGGAAGCGCGCGTGGGCCAGCAGGTGGTGGCCGTCGTCGCGGCCGACGGCACACGCGTGCCGGTCGACGCCCTGGCGCTGCAGCGCGCACCACGCTGGCAGGTCGACGACGCGCGGCGGGCGCTGCAGGTGCGCCAGCAGGAAGCACTTGCACGGGCCTTCGCCAGCGGCGGCGCAGCGCTGGCCTTTGCCGACGGCCAGCAGGTGGGCGTGCCCACGCCGCCACGCGGCTTCGTGGGCCTGGGCCTGCTGTTCTGGCCGCTGGCGGCGCTGGCCTTGCTGCTGTATCTGATCGGCGTCGTCGTCGTGCTGGTGCGCATGCAGCTGCGCAACTGGCTCTACCTGGTGATGGCGCTGTGCCAGGCCGGCTCGCTGCTGTTCATCGCGATGGAGTCGATGCGCGGCCTGGGCTGGCCGCTGGGCGCCAGCAGCCACGCGCTGATGCCGCGGCTGGCCTTCGACCTGTGCGCGGCCGCGGCCTGCGTGCACGCGTTTGCGCTGCACCCGCGGCGTGTGCCCGGGGCCCCTGGCATCGCGGCCGGCGGCTGGGCCGTGGCGCTGGGCGTGCTGCTGCTGGTGCAGGCCGGGCTGCTGCCCGGCGTGTGGTGGTGGGCCCAGGGCACGATGCTGCTGCTGGGCGCTGCGGCGCTGGGCGTGCTGAGCTGGTCGTACCGCATCGAGGCCAACCCGTTTGCCGCCGTGATGCGGCGCTTCGGCGGCATTGCCGCGGCCACGCTGCTGCTGGTGACGGTGGGCGTGGCCGTGTCCGCGGGGCAGCCGGGCGTGCCGCACAGCATCGCCGTCATCGGGTCGGTGGTCTGGTACGTGTTCTTCGCCTCGCTGCTGCTGCTGGTGCCGTTCCTGTCACGCAGCAAGCAGGTGCTGCGCGAATTCGCGCTGCTGGCGGGCATCAGCACGGTCGCCACGTCGCTGGACCTGCTGTTCGTGGCGATCTTCTCGCTGGGCCAGTTCTCGTCGCTGACGCTGGCGGTGTTCCTGTCGCTGGGCGTGTATGCCGCGGCGCGGCAGTGGATCCTGAACCAGATGGTCGGCACCAGCGTGCTGACCACCGAGCGCACCTTCGAGCAGCTCTACCGCATCGCGCGCGAGGTGCAGGAGCAGCCCTCCCGCTATGCCACGCTGCTGGCGCAGCTGCTGCGCGACCTGTTCGAGCCGCTGGAAACGCTGCGCGTGGACCGCCCGGCCACGCATGCGCAGCTGCTGGGCGGCGGCTCGGCGATGGTGGTGCCCGTGCGCGTGGGCAGCCCCAACGACCCCGCGCGGCCGCCGCTGGCGCTGGTGCTGCGCTTCGCGCACCGCGGCAAGCGGCTGTTCACCAGCGAAGACGCCCGCCTGGCCGACCGCGTGGTGGAGCAACTGCGCCGCGCCGTGGCCTACGACCAGGCGGTGGAGCGTGGCCGCAGCGAAGAACGCCAGCGCATCGCGCAGGACCTGCATGACGACATCGGAGCGCGGCTGCTGACGCTGATGTACCAGGCGCAGACGCCCGAGATGGAGGACTACATCCGCCACACGCTGCTCGACCTGAAGACGCTGACGCGCGGCCTGGCCGCCGCCGACCACCGGCTCTCGCACGCCGCTGCCGAGTGGAAGAGCGACCTGACGCAGCGCCTGACCGCCGCGCACGTGCAGCTGGGCTGGAACTTCGAGACCGACCGCGACGTGCGGCTGTCGGTGGTGCAGTGGTCGGCGCTGACACGCGTGCTGCGCGAACTGGTCAGCAACGCGATCTACCACGCGCAGGCCACGCGCGTGGACGTCACGTTCAGCCTGAACGGCGCGCGCCTGACGCTGAGCGTGGCCGACGACGGCAACGGTCGCGACCCGCAGAGCTGGTCGCACGGCCTGGGCCTGGGCGGCGTGCGCAAGCGCGTGAAGCTGCTGGGCGGCGAAGTGCGCTGGCGCGAGAACCTGCCGCGCGGCATCGTCTGTGACGTCACCGTCGCAGAGTTCGTCGCCAAGCATTGACCTGGCGCTTGCCAGGTCGCAAGACCGAGCCCCGCCTTAGTGCCTGCGCCAGCGCCGCTGCAGGTCGGCCGCGTGCGCCAGCCCCGCGGCCAGCAGGCCAGCCGCCACGTAGCCCCAGCCCGCGCCTTCCAGGCCGGCTCGCAGCGCCAGCATCAGCGCCAGGCCGGCCGCCAGGTTGGGCAGGAAGTCGCGCGGCGCCATGCCGCGCCCGGTGCGCTGGTGGTAGACCGCCAGCGCCACGCCTTCCATCAGCGTCATCACGATGACGATGTCGATCAAGGCCATCACCACGCTCCCGGCCTCACACGCGCGCCAGCCCCAGCAGGTGGGCCATGTCCTTGAAGAAGATGCGTACCTGCTGCATCGGCTTCTTGCGCGTGAGCTTCTTGTTCATGTACGACTCGAAGGTCATCTGCTGCACATCGCGGTCCTTGCAGATGCTGACGAAGCGCTCGCGGCGCTTGTCGTTCGTGTACCAGAAGCGCTGCATGATGCCGAGCACCAGGAACACCGTGCCGTGCTCCTTCATGAAGCGCTTGCGCGCCATCGCCAGCGCACGGCCGTCGCCGGTGCGCAGCGTCTCCAGGGCCGCTTCGGCGGCCAGGCGGCCACCGACCATCGCGTAGTAGATGCCCTCGCCCGAAGCCGGCGCCACCACGCCGGCGGCGTCGCCGGCCAGCACCACGTCGCGGCCGTTGTCCCACTTCTTCAGCGGCTTCATCGGCAGCGGCGCGCCTTCGCGGCGCACCGTCACCGCGTCGGCCAGGCCCGCGGCCTCGCGCAGGCGGCCGGTGGCACCGCGCAGCGAGAAGCCCTTGTCGGCGCTGCCGGTGCCGATGCTCAGCGTGTCGCCGTGCGGGAACACCCAGCCGTAGAAGTCGGGCGACAGCGTGCCGCGGTAGTACACGTCGCAGCGCGAGCCGTCGTAGCCGGCCGGGCGCACCGCCGGGGCCTGCACGATCTCGTGGTACGCGAAGACGTAGTCGGTGTCCTTGGCGCCGGGCACGGCCTGGCGGGCCACGGCCGAGCGTGCGCCGTCGGCGCCGATGACGGTGCGGGCGCGCACGGCACGGTCTTCGCCGTCGCGGTGCTCGTGGCGCTCGCCCTTGCCGTGCGCGCGGTAGTGCACGACGGCCGTGCCGTCGTCGTCGCGCGTGATGCGCTCGAAGCTGCCGGTGCGGCGCTCGGCGCCGCAGTGCGCGGCACGCTCGCGCAGCCACTCGTCGAAGTGCTCGCGGTCGACCATGCCGACGAAGCCGTTCTCGATCGGGATGTCCACCTTCACGTCGGCCGGCGACACCATGCGCGCCGACGTGGCGCGCGCCACCAGCAGTTCGTCGGGGATGCCGAAGTCGCGGATCAGGCGCGGCGGGATGGCCCCGCCGCAGGGCTTGATGCGCCCGGCGCGGTCGAGCAGCAGCACCTTGCGGCCCTGGCGCGCCAAGTCGGCCGCAGCGGTGGCGCCGGCGGGGCCGCCGCCGACGACGACGGCATCGAAGGTCTCGACGGATGGGGGCGTGTGGGTCATGGGCTCACCTCTGCTTGCTTCAGCGCGTGTCGGGAAGACCGCGCCTGTGGCGCGACATCGATGCGCGTGGCCAGCCAGGCCGCCGCGACGAACAACAAGGCCTCGAGCGCGAACACCGAGGCATAGGCCGCAGCCGGGCTGCCGATGAGCCAGCGCGCCAGGTCGCTGGCCGCCGTGCCGAGCAGGCCGCCGAAGCCGAAGGCGATGGCCTGCCCCGCGCCCCACAGCCCCATGCGCACGCCTTCGCGGCCGGCACGGCCCTGCCCGGCCAGGCGCATCATCGAGCCGATGGCGGCGATGGAGAACGCACCGTTGGCCACGCCCAGCAGGAACACCGTCTCGCGGAACGGCCAGGCGCCGCCGTGCAGCCCGGCGCCCACCAGGGACAGCAGCGCCAGCGCCGACGCGATGCAGCCGCCCACCGTCCAGGCGCGCAGCGAGCCGAAGCGCTGGCCGGCCAGCGCCACCAGGATCATGCCGGCCAGCACGCCGCCGTGCTGCACGCCCGACAGCGCCGTGCTCTGCCCCGGCGTGTAGCCGAACACCGTGCCCGCGAACGGCTCCAGGATCAGGTCCTGCGCGCTGTAGGCCAGCATCGAGACGAAGATGAAGACCGTGAAGCGGCGCGCGTCGTGTTCCGCCCACACCTGCTTCAAGGCCTGCAGGAACGGCGGCATGGTGTCGCGCGGCGGCGCCGCCCCGGCCTGCCCTTCCAGCCCGCGCAGCGCCACCAGCGCCAGCACGAAGGCCAGCACGCAGGCGCCGGCCATCACGGCCAGCAGCCGCGCCGGCGAATAGGGATCGAGCAGCTTGCCGGCCACGCCGGCCGTGACTGCAAAGCCCACGATCATCATCATCCAGACGATGGTGGCCGCCGGTGCACGCCGGCCTTCCGGCACGCGCTTGGCCAGCAGCACCAGCAGCGAGGTGCCGCTGGCACTGACGCCCACGCCGATCAGCAGGAAGCACAGCAGCGCCAGCGCGATGCCCGCCACCGGCGAGGTGCCCATCAGCGCCGTGGCAGCCGCCGCACCGATGCCGCCCGTGCCCAGCACGGCCAGGCCGCCGACGATCCACGGCGTGCGCCGGCCGCCCACGTCGGAGCCGAAACCCATGCGCGGGCGCAGCACCTGCACCATGTAGTGCAGCGCCACCAGCAGCCCCGGCAGCAGCGCCGGCAGGCCGAGCTCGACGACCATCACGCGGTTCAACGTGGACGTGGTCAGCACCACCATCGCGCCGATCGCCGCCTGCACCAGGCCCAAGCGCACGATGCCGAGCCAGCCGAAGTCGTCTCCTGGGATGCGGCCGGCCTTCATGCCCCACCCCCGGTGGCGCGCAGCGCGAAGGCGCTGACCATCATGCCGGCCACGAACAGCGGCACGCCGAAGCCGCTGTAGAACAGCGCGCGCTGCACCGGCTGCCGCAGGAACCACACCATCAGCACGCCCTGCGCCACCAGCAGCCCGGCCACGCCCAGCGCGTGCCACGGCGCGCCCCAGTACGTGAGCATCGCGATCACCACCACCTGCGGCACCGCCATCATCAGGCAGGCGGTGCGCGCTGCGCCGTCCACGCCCAGGCGCACCGGCAGCGAGCCGATGCCCATCTGGCGGTCGCCCTCGATGGCCTTGAAGTCGTTGAGCGTCATGATCCCGTGCGCGCCGGCGCTGTACAGCACCGCCAGCGCCAGCGAGTGCGACGCCGGCATGGCACCGCCGGCCATCACCGCAGCGCCCGTCACCCAGGCCAGGCCTTCGTACGAGATGCCGCAGGCCGCGTTGCCCCACCAGCCGTTGCGCTTCAGGCGCACGGGCGGCGCGCTGTAGGCCCAGGCCAGCACCAGGCCCAGCGCCGCGGCACCGAAGCCCCACAGCCCGAGCTGCGTGGCCACCAGCAGCGACAGCACCGTCCAGCCGATGGCGATATACAGGCCCCAGCGGCCGGGGATGCGACCCGACGGAATGGGGCGCTGCGGCTCGTTGATGGCGTCGACCTCGCGGTCGAACCAGTCGTTCACGGCCTGGCTGGTGGCACACACCAGCGGGCCGGCCAGCAGCACACCCAGCAGCAGCAGCGCCCAGTTCGACACCAGCGAGGCCCCCGACGCGACCACGCCACAGGCGAAGGCCCACATCGGCGGGAACCAGGTGATGGGTTTCAGCAGTTCTGTGACAGCGGACAAAGCGGGGCGGGCCATGAAGCGAGATATTGCATCTGACACTCGCATGCGTCAATCCTTGTTGACACTTTCTTCGCCATCCTCCAAGCTGCCGCCATGCTCATGAAGACTGCTGCTTCGGCCCTGGCCGACACTTCCGCCGCGCCCCACGCCATCGTCATTGGCAGCGGCTTCGGGGGCCTCGCCGCCGCGGTGCGCCTGTCGGCACGCGGCTGGCGCGTCACGGTGCTGGAAAAGCTCGACAGCCCCGGCGGCCGTGCCTACGTGCACCGGCGCGACGGCCACGTCTTCGACGCCGGCCCCACCATCGTCACGGTGCCGCAGCTGTTCGAGGAACTGTGGGCGCTGGCCGGCCGCAAGCTGTCGGACGACATCGACCTGCGCCGGCTCGACCCGTTCTATCGCATCCTCTTCACCGACGGCGACCACTTCGACTACAGCGGCGACCCCGACCGCATGCGCGCCGAGGTGCGCCGCATCAGCCCGTCCGACGCCGCCGGCTACGAGCGCTTCATGGCCGAGGCCGACCACTGCTACGAACTCGGCTTCAAGGCACTGGGCGACAAGGCCTTCGACAGCGTGAAGGACCTGATCCAGGCCTCGCCCGCCATCCTGCGCATGCGCGGCTGGCGCAGCCTGCACGGCATGGTGGCCAGCCACCTGCAACACCCGAAGCTGCGCCAGGCCATGAGCCTGCAGTCGCTGCTGATCGGCGGCAATCCGTTCTCCGTCACCTGCATCTACAGCCTGATCAACGCGCTGGAACGCCAGTGGGGCGTGCACTGGGCCATGGGCGGCACCGGCACGCTGGTGCGCGGGCTCACCAGCCTGCTGGGCGACCTGGGCGGCACACTGCGACTGGGCGCCGAGGTGAAGAAGATCGACATCGACAGCGGCCGCGCCACCGGGGTCACGCTCGCCAACGGCGAGCGCATCGCGGCCGACATCGTGGTCAGCAACGGCGACACCGCCTGGACCTACAAGCACCTGGTCGACGCACAGTGGCGCCGCCACTGGACGGACCGCCGCATCGACCGCGGCCGCTACTCGATGAGCCTGTTCGTCTGGTACTTCGGCACCAAGAAGCGCTTCGAAGGCGTGCCGCACCACATGATGGTGCTGGGCCCGCGCTACCGCGAGCTGCTGGCCGACATCTTCAAGCGCCACAAGCTGGCCGACGACTTCAGCCTGTACCTGCACCGCCCCACCGCCACCGACCCCGGCATGGCGCCGCCCGGGCACGACACCTTCTACGCGCTGGCGCCGGTGCCGCACCTGGACAGCGGCACCGACTGGGAGCAGACGTCCGAGCGCTACCGCAATGCCATCGCCGAAGTGCTGGAGCGCACGGTGTTGCCGGACCTGCGCGTGCACGTGACGACCTCGCTGGTGACGACGCCCCAAGACTTCCACGACCGCCTGCTGTCGATGAAGGGCGCGGCCTTCGGCCTGGAGCCGCTGCTGCTGCAGAGCGCGTGGTTCCGGCCCCACAACCGCAGCGAAGACGTCGACGGCCTGTACATGGTCGGAGCCAGCACGCACCCGGGCGCGGGCGTGCCGGGCGTGCTGATGTCGGCGCGCGCGCTGGACAGCGTGGTGCCCGACGCGGCCGCCTTCAAGGCGGCGTCGGCCGCTACTTCTCGGCGTCGGCCGTCGTAGCCCCGCCGCTGCCCAGGTCGCCCAGGCCGTAGCGGCGCAGCTTCACGTACAGGCTCTGTCGCGACAGGCCCAGCATCTCGGCCGCCGAGGCGCGGTTGTCGCGCGTCAGCTCTAGGGCGGCTTCGATGCACAGCTGCTCGATCAGGTCGGTGGTCTCGCCGACGATGTCCTTCAGCGGCACGCGCCCGACCAGCTCGGTCAGCTGGCCCACGGAACGCGGCAGCTCGCGGCCCCCGCGGCTGTCGTTCGCCGACAGGCGGCGGCCGACGTCGCGGATGGTGAAGCCCAGGAAGGGCCGGTCGCCGTGCGGCACCATCGTTGCCGAGATCTCGACGTCGGTGACCGCACCGTACTCGCCGCGCAAGGTGGTGGCGAACAGGCGCACCGCGCCGCGCTGGCGCAGGTTGGAGATCATCACGCTGAGGTCCACGCCGCTGCGGCCCAGCCAGCGGTCGAGCGTCTCGCCGCGCACCTGCTCTTCGGTCGTCAGCTGCGCCAGCTCGATGAAGGCCATGTTGGCCGAGATGACGCGGCCGTCGAGGTCGGTGACGACCAGGCAGTCGGGCGCGCTCTGCACCAGCTTCAGCAGCATCGAATTGGTGCTGGGCGCCTGCTCGGCATCGGACGCTGGCAGCGCGCGCGCCATGCGCACCATGAAGTGCGAGACGCGGTCCTGGCGGTAGGTGGAAACCGCCACGGTGACCTCGCCGCGGGCCTCCAGCAGCTCGGCCCGGCACTCGTCGGCACGGCCGGTGGCGCGCACGCCGGCCAGCAGCAGGTTCAGCGCTTCGGCACTGCGCACATCCACGCCCGACGGGAACGGCAGGCCGACCAGGCTGGTGGACCCGCCGTCGCCGATCAGGCGCGCGGCGGCCGGATTGGCCTCGAGGATGCGCTGGGTCGAGGCGTCGACCACCAGCACCGCCTCGGAGGCCACCTGGAACAGATGGCGGTAGCGGGTCTCGGCGTGGCGGAACTTCCAGTAGTCGCGCTCCATCGCCTGCTGCGCTTCGACCAGGCGCTGCTGCAGCGCCGCCGTGGCGCGCAGGTCGCGCCCGACGGCCAGCACGTGCCCCTTGCCGCCCAGCTGCATGGCCAGGAACAGCAACGGCAGTTCACGCCCGCCGGGCAGCACGAAGTTCAGGTGGCGCCAACGGGGCGCCGTGCCGTCGGGCACGGCGTCGCGCAGCAGTTCGTCGACCTTGTCGCGGCTCTCGGGTGTGACGATGTCGCGCCAGGCCTGCCCGATCCAGTCGGCCGGCGTCTCGCCGGCGAGGTCCTCGCTGCTGGTGGACAGGTCGCGCACCACGCCCTGCGCATCGATGACGAGGGAGATGTCGTTGGCAATCGACAGCAGCGTGCCGGCCACCTCGGCACTGAGGCCGCCGAGGGTGGTGTCCGGTGCTCCAAAAGGTCTCATGGTGGAGACCCGCCTTTCAGCTCAGTACTGCTGGGTTGATCGGAGGTGCTGTCGCGGGTAGAAGCGTTGGCCACAAGACAGCGCTCCCGATGGCCTAGAGGCGGCGGGCGCGTTCGTCGAGCAGCCGCTCGGCCAGGCTCGGAGCCTGGCGGCCGTCGGAGGCCGATGCGTCGGCCCCGACGCGCAACGCCAGATCGGGATCTGTCGCAAACACGGGACCACCCACCATCACACCAACGGCCCGGTTCCGAGAAGCATGCCGGACAGCAGAGATGCCTGATTTTAGCCAGTCGACCCGGGCCTCCACGCCGACCGAGATGCCGACCACGTCGAACCACTCGTTGCGCACCAGCGCCACGGGGTCGGCGTGGCGGCTGTCGAGCTCGCAGACCACGTCCCAGCCGGCACGGCGAAAGAACTCGGCCACCATCGACAGCCCGAAGGTGTGCTGCTCGCCCGGTGCCGGCAGCAGCAGCGCACGCCGTCCGTCGGCAGGCACGTCGATCTCGGACCCGAAGGCCGGGCTCAGGCTGCGCATGATGCGGTGCAGCCGCCCCACCGCCACGGTGACGTCGCTGAACAACACGACGTCTTCTTCCCAGAGCCGTCCGAGCTCACGCGCGGCCGGGCTGAGCAGGTCGATGTAGAGCGACTCCACCGACAGCCCGCGGCCGCGCAGCTGCGCGATGGCGTCGGTCCAGCCCGCGTCGGTCGGCGCCAGCACCAGCTGCACGAAGCGGCCGACCTCGGCTTCGTCCAGGGCCGGCGGTGCGGGCTGCGCCGCCACCTGCGGCTCGGCCTCGGGGCGGTGCGAACGCACCAGCCGCGGAATGATGTCGGCCTCGATGGTGCGCACGATGCGCGCCATGCGTTCCTGCAGCGAAGGCTGCGCGCCGGTGCCGGCCAGCAGCGCCTGCGCGTGTTCGGCGCTCAGGTCGCAGGCGGCACTGGCTTCGCTGAGCGCGCTCGCGGTTCCGGGTGTCATGCGTTCCACGCGGCACCTCCTCGGATGGGACGTACCACCGGCGCCAGGGGCGCTCTCGGGAACCTACTGCTCATGGGAAACCACCTGTCCAGAGCCCGACACCGATTCTGGATCCCCGACGGGCACCCGCAGGCTCGGTTGCAGCTCCGCACTGCGAGTGACTTTCATGGACCGGTCCCCTTCGCGTCAAGACGGCGAAACCCCACAACTGAGTCGAAGCGTAGTGTCATGCGTCGTTGACGTCAACCCCTGTTGACAGTTTCGGAGGCCCGGTCTAGATTCGCCCCATGGGTTCTCCAGTTCAGACACGCACCAGCAACACAGCTTCTGCCCGGCAGGTGTCGCCTGCGCTTTACACCCCCGAGCAACGTGTGCGGCGCGACAAGTCGCCCTGGACCTGGGTGCAGGGCCTGCTGGCGCCGCTGCAGTTCCTGGTGTTCATCATCAGCCTGGTGCTGGTGCTGCGCTTCCTGGTTACGGGCCAGGGCCACGACGCCGCGGTGCAGTCGGTGGTGGTGAAGACGCTGTTCCTCTACACCATCATGGTCACCGGCTGCATCTGGGAGAAAGACGTCTTCGGCGTCTGGCTCTTCGCACCCGCCTTCTACTGGGAAGACGTCTTCAGCATGCTGGTGCTGGCGCTGCACACCGCCTACCTGGTGGCGCTGGCCACCGGCTGGCTCGACGCCCGCGCGCTGATGCTGCTGGCCCTGGCGGCCTACGCGGCCTACGTGATCAATGCGACGCAGTTCATCCTGAAGCTGCGCGCGGCCCGCCTGAGCGCGGCACAGGAGGCCTACGCATGAACGCCGTCATCGACATCCGACCGGTCGTGGACGCCGGCTGCAGCGACGCCCCCGTGCTGAAGGAACGCGGCCAGCGCGAGGTGTTCTGCGGCCTCACCGGCATCATCTGGCTGCACCGCAAGATCCAGGACGCGTTTTTCCTGGTCGTGGGCTCGCGCACCTGCGCCCACCTGCTGCAGTCGGCCGCCGGCGTGATGATCTTCGCCGAGCCGCGTTTCGCCACGGCGATCATCGACGACCGCGACCTCGCCGGCCTGGCAGACGCCAACGCCGAACTCGACCGCGTGGTCACGCGGCTGCTGGAGCGCCGACCCGACATCAAGATGCTGTTCCTGGTGGGCTCGTGCCCGTCGGAAGTCATCAAGCTCGACCTGCACCGCGCCGCCGAGCGTCTGGGCAAGGCCTTCATGCCGCGCGTGCGCATCCTGAACTACTCGGGCAGCGGCATCGAGACCACCTTCACTCAGGGCGAGGACGCCTGCCTCGCGGCGATCGTGCCCGAGTTGCCCGCAGCCGCCGCCGAAGCACCGCCGTCGCTGCTGGTCGTGGGCACGCTGGCCGACGTGGTGGAAGACCAGTTCCGCCGCCTCTTCGACGAGATGGGCCTGGGTCCGGTGCACTTCTTCCCGCCGCGCGACAGCCAGCACCTGCCGCCCGTGGGCGCCAACACGCGCATGCTGCTGGCCCAGCCCTTCCTGGCCGACACCGCACGCGCGCTCGAAGCACGCGGCGCGCAGCGTCTGGCCGCCCCGTTCCCATTGGGTGCCGAAGGCACGACGCTGTGGCTGCAAGCCGCCGCGCGCGCCTTCGGCGTCGATCCCACCCGCTTTGCCACAGCCGTCGGCCCCCGCCGCGAGCGTGCGGCACGCGCGCTGGCCCGCCATCGAACGCAGCTCGAGGGCCGGCGCGTCTTTTTCTTCCCCGATTCGCAGCTCGAACTGCCGCTGGCGCGCTTCCTGTCGCGTGAGCTCGGCATGGCGCTCTGCGAGGTCGGCACGCCCTACCTGCACCGCCAGCACATGGCACCGGAACTGGCGCTGCTGCCGGCCGGCACCGCGCTGTCCGAAGGCCAGGACGTGGAACGCCAGCTCGACCGCTGCCGCGCAGCACGGCCCGACATCGTGGTCTGCGGCCTCGGCCTGGCCAATCCGCTGGAAAACGAAGGCATGACGACCAAGTGGGCGATCGAGCTGGTGTTCACGCCCATCCAGGGCTACGACCAGGCCGCCGACCTGGCCGAGTTGTTCACGCGCCCGTTGGCGCGCCGCTTGAAGCTGGTGGCCTGACATGCAATTGACGCTCTGGACCTACGAAGGCCCGCCGCACATCGGCGCCATGCGCGTGGCCACTGCGCTGGAAGACGTGCACTACGTGCTGCACGCGCCCCAGGGCGACACCTACGCCGACCTGCTGTTCACGATGATCGAGCGTCTGCCGCGCCGGCCGCCCGTCACCTACACCACCTTCCAGGCGCGCGACCTGGGCGGCGACACCGCGCAGCTGTTCAAGACCGCGGCCGCCGAGGCCCACGCGCGCTTCCAGCCGAAGGCGATGCTGGTGGGTGCCTCGTGCACGGCCGAGCTGATCCAGGACGACCCCGGCGGCCTCGCCAGCGCGCTCGGCCTGCCGGTGCCGGTGGTGGCACTGGAACTGCCCAGCTACCAGCGCAAGGAAAACTACGGCGCCTCCGAAACCTTCTACCAGATCGTGCGCACGCTGGCCCTGCCGCATGCGCCGGCGCCGGGCACGCCGCGCGCGGCCCGCCCTGCGGGCCAGCGGCCCAGCTGCAACATCCTGGGCCCCACCGCGCTGGGCTTCCGCCACCGCGACGACGTGCGCGAGATCACCGGCCTGCTGAACGAGCTGGGCATCGAAGTGCGCACCGTGGCACCGCTGGGTGCCTCGGCCGACGACCTGGCCCACCTGGGCGACGCCGACTTCAACGTCGTGCTCTACCCCGAGACCGCAGCGCAGACGGCCAGCTGGCTGCAGCGCTTCTTCGGCCAGCCGTTCACGAAGACGGTGCCGATCGGCGTGGGCGCCACGCGCGCATTTGTTGCCGAGGTGCTGGCGCTGGCCGGCCTGCCCGCCGACACGCAGCTGCCCGACGCGCTGTCGCGGTCGACCTGGTACGCACGTTCGGTGGACTCCACCTACCTCACCGGCAAGCGCGTGTTCGTGTTCGGCGACGCCACGCACGCCATCGCCGCCGCCCGCGTGGCGCAGCAGGAGTTCGGCTTCACCGTCGTCGGCCTGGGCACCTACAGCCGCGAGTTCGCCCGCGACGTGCGCGAAGCCGCCAAGCAGTACGGCATCGAGGCGCTGATCACCGACGACTACCTGGAAGTCGAGGCCAAGGTCGCCGAACTGCAGGTGGAGCTGGTGCTGGGCACGCAGATGGAACGCCACATCGCCAAGCGCCTGGGCGTGCCCTGCGCGGTGATCTCGGCGCCGGTGCACGTGCAGGACTTCCCGGCGCGGTACTCGCCGCAGATGGGCTTCGAAGGTGCCAACGTGCTCTTCGACACCTGGGTCCACCCGCTGATGATGGGTCTTGAAGAACACCTGCTGACGATGTTCCGCGGTGACTTCGAGTTCCACGACGGCGCCGCCGCCTCGCACCTGGGCCGGACCGCAGCACCGGCCGCAGCGCAGCCCGCGACAGCCGAGGCCGCGCCCGAGCTCGTGGCGCAGCCGGTGGCTGCCGAGGCGGCACGCGACAGCAACGTCATCTCCATCACCACCGCCTGGGCCCCCGACGCGCAGAAGGAACTGCAGAAGATCCCGTTCTTCGTGCGCGGCAAGGCCCGGCGCAACACCGAACGCTTCGCCGCCGAGCGCGGCGTCGCAACCATCACCGTGGAAACGCTGTATGACGCCAAAGCGCACTTCGGTCGTTGACGCGGCCCGCGCGGCGCCCATGCGCGTCGTGCTGGTGACGATGGACACCCACCTGTCCAGCGCGACCGAACGTGCGCGGCTGCAACTGCGCCGCGACGTGCCCGGCCTGCAGTTGGCGGTGCACGCCGCCAGCGAATACGCGGCCGACGCCAGCGCCCTGGCGCGCTGCATCGACGACATCGCGCAGGCCGACATCGTCATCGTCGGCATGCTCTTCATGGAAGACCACTTCCTGCCGGTGCTGCCCGCGCTCACCGCGCGCCGCGAGCACTGCGACGCAATGCTGTGCCTGGTGTCGGCGGCCGAGGTCTCACGCCTCACGCGCATCGGCCGCTTCGACATGGCCAAGCCCGCCAGCGGCCCGATGGCGCTGCTGAAGAAGTTGCGTGGCAAGGGGAAAGACGGCAAGCCTGCCACCGGCGGCGCGGCGCAGATGAAGATGCTGCGGCGGTTGCCGCAGATCCTGCGCTTCATCCCGGGCACGGCCCAGGACCTGCGCGCCTACTTCCTGGCCATGCAGTACTGGCTGGGCGGCAGCGAAGAGAACATGCACAACCTGGTGCGCTTCGTCATCGACCGCTACGCCGACGGCCCGCGCTCCGCGCTGCGCGGCACGCTGCCGGCCGCACCGCCGGTGGACTACCCCGAGGTCGGTGTCTACCACCCGCGCCTGAAGGGCCGCATCGGCAGCGACGCATCGGCACTGCCCAAGGTGGTCTCCGACGGCAAGGCGCAGGGCCGGGTCGGCCTGCTGCTGCTGCGTTCGTACCTGCTGGCCGGCAACTCGGCGCACTACGACGGCGTCATCGCGGCACTGGAAGTGCAGGGCCTGCAGGTGGTGCCGGCCTTCGCCTCGGGCCTGGATGCACGCCCGGCCATCGAGTCCTTCTTCATGCAGGACGGCCGCGGCACGGTGGACGCCGTGCTGTCGCTGACCGGCTTCTCGCTGGTGGGCGGCCCGGCCTACAACGACGCCGAAGCCGCCGAGAAGATCCTCGCGCAACTCGACGTGCCCTACATCGCGGCGCACCCGGTGGAGTTCCAGACCATCGACCAGTGGGGCGCTTCCGAGCGCGGCCTGATGCCGGTGGAAAGCACCATCATGGTGGCGATCCCCGAACTCGACGGCGCCACCGGCCCCACCGTCTACGGCGGTCGTGCCGGCATGCCGGGCAGCACCTGCGGCGGCTGCCACAAGGCCTGCAAGTTCGAGCCCACCGACAACACGCACGACATGTTCACGTGCTCGGAACGCACGGCCATGCTGGCTGCGCGCGTGGCTCGGCTGGTGGCACTGCGCCGCTCGCGCCGTGCCGACCGCAAGGTGGCGCTGGTCATCTTCAACTTCCCGCCCAACGCCGGCAACCTGGGCACCGCGGCCTACCTGTCGGTGTTCGAGAGCCTGTTCGAGACACTCAAGGGCCTGAAGGCCCAGGGCTACACCGTCACGCTGCCCGAGAGCGTCGACGCCCTGCGCGAGGCGGTGCTGAAGGGCAATGCCGCCCTGCTGGGCGCCGACGGCAACGTGGTGGCACAAATCCCGGTCGACGACCACGTGCGCCGCGAGCGCTGGCTGAAGGACATCGAGGCCCAGTGGGGCCCGGCGCCGGGCCGGCAGCTGACCGACGGCCGCTCGATCTTCGTGCTGGGCGCGCAGTTCGGCAATGCGCTGGTCGCCGTGCAGCCCGGCATGGGCTACGAAGGCGACCCGATGCGGCTGCTGTTCGAGCGCGGCTTCGCACCCACGCATGCCTTCTCGGCCTTCTACCGCTACCTGCGCGAAGACTTCAAGGCGCACGCGCTGCTGCACTTCGGCACCCACGGCGCACTCGAATTCATGCCCGGCAAGCAAGCTGGCCTGTCGGGTGCCTGCTGGCCCGACCGCTTGATCGGCGAGCTGCCCAACTTCTATCTCTACGCGTCGAACAACCCGAGCGAAGGCGCGATCGCCAAGCGCCGCGCCGCGGCCACGCTGATCAGCTACCTCACGCCGCCGGTGGCGCAGGCCGGGCTGTACCGCGGCCTGCTCGAGCTGAAGAGCTCCATCGAGCGCTGGCGCGGCCTGACCCCCGATGCCGCCGAGCGTGCCGACCTGGCCGTGCTGATCCAGGCCCAGGCCGCCGGCCTGGAACTGGCGCAGGCCGAGCCTGCCTGGGGCGCAGCCGCCGACGCCGAAGTGCAACGCCTCACGCACGAAGTGCTCGAGCTCGAATACACGCTGATCCCCAACGGCCTGCACGTGGTCGGCAAGCCGCTGACGCCGCCGCAGCGCGTGGACATGCTGCTGTCGATGGCCGGCGACAACGCCCCTGAACGCGCCACGGTCGAGGCCATCGTCGCCGGTGCCGCACCCGCAGGCCACGACGACCTGGTGCGCTTCAACGGCATGCTGGCGGTGGACACCGAGATCCCCGGCATCCTGCACGCGCTCGACGCCGGCTTCGTGCGCCCGGCGCCCGGCGGCGACCTGCTGCGCACGCCGGCCGTGCTGCCCACCGGCCGCAACCTGCACGGCTTCGACCCCTTCCGCATCCCCAGCGCCTTCGCGGTGCAGGACGGCGCGCGGCTGGCGCAGCTGTTGCTGGACCGGCACGTCGCCGACGGCAATGCGCTGCCCGAATCGATCGCACTGGTGCTGTGGGGCACCGACAACCTGAAGACCGAAGGCGGCCCGATCGGCCAGGCCCTGGCGCTGATGGGCGCGCTGCCACGCTTCGACAGCTACGGCCGGCTGGCCGGTGCCTCGCTGCGGCCGCTCGCCGAACTCGGCCGGCCGCGCGTGGACGTGGTGATCACGCTGTCGGGCATCTTCCGCGACCTGCTGCCGCTGCAGATCAAGCTGCTGGCCGAGGCCGCCTTCCTGGCGGCCAGCGCCGACGAGCCCGAAGACCAGAACTTCGTGCGCAAGCACACCCTGGCCTACCAGCGTGCCCACGGCTGCGACTTCGAGACCGCCGCGCTGCGTGTCTTCGGCAACGCCGACGGCACCTACGGCAGCAACGTCAGCATGCTGGTCGACAACAGCCGCTGGGACGACGAGGACGAACTCGCCGAGCAATACAGCCGCCGCAAGGGCTACGCCTACGGCCGCGCCGGCAAGCCGGTGCAGCAGGCGGCGCTGCTGCAAAGCGTGCTGGCCGACGTGGCGCTGGCCTACCAGAACCTCGACTCGGTGGAGCTGGGCGTGACCAGCATCGACACCTACTTCGACACGCTGGGCGGCATCAGCCGCGCGGTGCAGCGTGCCAAGGGTGGTGCCGCAGCACCGGTCTACATCGGCGACCAGACCCAGGGCTCGGGCACCGTGCGCACGCTGACCGAACAGGTGGCGCTGGAAACGCGCACCCGCATGCTGAACCCGAAGTGGTACGAAGGCATGCTGGAGCACGGCTACGAAGGTGTGCGCCAGATCGAGGTGCACCTGACGAACACCATGGGCTGGTCGGCCACCACCGGCCAGGTGCAGCCCTGGGTGTACCAGCAGCTGACCGAGACCTTCATGCTCGACCCGGCCATGCGCGAGCGCCTGGCCCAACTCAATCCCACCGCGTCGGCCAAGGTGGCCAACCGGTTGATCGAAGCCTCGGAGCGCCAGTACTGGCAGCCCGAGGCCCACGTTCTCGAAGCCCTCCGCCGCGCCGGCGAGGAGCTGGAAGACCGCCTCGAAGGTGTTTACGAAGGAGCTCCAGCATGACCACGGCGACCATTTCCCCCGACCAGATCCGCCGCGGCCCGCGCCCCGGCGCGCCCGACGGCGAAGGCAGCATGCAGGTGCAGCTGGACCCGAACGTGAAGATCGGCACGGCCAAGGTCTTCGCCATCTACGGCAAGGGCGGCATCGGCAAGAGCACCACCAGCTCCAACCTCTCGGCCGCCTTCAGCATGATGGGCAAGCGCGTGCTGCAGATCGGCTGCGACCCCAAGCACGACAGCACCTTCACGCTGACCAAGAAGATGCTGCCCACCGTGATCGACGTGCTCGAGACGGTGGACTTCCACCCCGAGGAACTGCGCGTCGAGGACTTCGTGTTCCCGGGCTACAACGGCGTCATGTGCGTCGAGGCCGGCGGCCCGCCCGCGGGCACGGGCTGCGGCGGCTACGTCGTCGGCCAGACGGTGAAGCTGCTGAAGGAGCACCACCTGCTCGAAGACACCGACGTCGTGATCTTCGACGTGCTGGGCGACGTGGTCTGCGGCGGCTTCGCAGCGCCGCTGCAGCACGCCGACCGGGCGATGATCGTCACCGCCAACGACTTCGACAGCATCTTCGCGATGAACCGCATCGTGCAGGCCATCGGCGCGAAGGCGAAGAACTACAACGTGCGGCTGGGCGGCGTCATCGCCAACCGCAGCGCGGCCACCGACCAGATCGACAAGTACATCGGCAAGATCGGCCTGGAGCTGGCAGCCCACTTCCCCGACCTCGACGTCATCCGCCGCAGCCGCCTGAAGAAGAGCGTGCTGTTCGAGATGGAGACCAGCCCCGAGCTGGAAGCGGTGAAGAAGGAATACCTGCGGCTGGCGGCCAACCTGTGGCTGGGCGGCAAGGAGTACAGCGCGGTACCGATGAAGGACCGCGACATCTTCGACCTGCTGGGTTTCGATTGAACACGGGCCGCCCGATGGACACCACCACCTACCAGCGCCGCCGCGGCGAGATCGAGACCTACTTCGACCGCACCGCAGCCCAGGCCTGGGCACGGCTGACCTCCACCGCGCCGGTGGGCCGCGTGCGGGCCACCGTGCGCGCCGGCCGCGACCGCATGCGCGGCACGCTGCTGTCATGGCTGCCGCAAGACCTGCGCGGCCGCCGCATCCTGGATGCCGGCTGCGGCACCGGCGCGCTGGCGGTCGAAGCCGCGCGCCGCGGCGCCGACGTCGTGGCCATCGACCTCTCGCCCACGCTCGTGACGCTGGCGCGCGAGCGCCTGCCGGAAGCCCTGGGCGGCGGCTCGATCGAATTCCGCAGCGGCGACATGCTCGACCCGATGCTGGGCCAGTTCGACCACGTGGTGGCGATGGACTCGCTGATTCACTACCGCGCCGACGACGTGGTGGCCGCGCTGTCGAAGCTGGCCGCGCGCACCGCGACCTCGATCCTGTTCACCGCCGCACCGCGCACGCCGGCCACGCTGGCCATGCTGTACGCGGGCCGCCTGTTCCCGCGCGGCAACCGCTCGCCGGCCATCGAACCCGTGTCGCCCGCCGAGCTGCAACGCCTGATGGCGCTGGACCCGACGCTGGCGCACTGGCAGCACGGCCGCTTCGAGGCCGTCACCGGCGGCTTCTACAAGTCGCAGGCCATGGAGTGGAAGCGGCTGTGAAGTTCCTCTCCGTGCTCACCCCCGCGCAGCGCGACTGGCTCGAACGCGCGCTGCCGCGTGCGCTGCCGTTCGCCGACGCGGCAAGCACGGACCTGCCCCTGCCCCGGCTGCTGCGACTGTCGCTGTTCCAGGTGTCGGTGGGCCTGGCGATGGCGCTGATGGTGGGCACGCTCAACCGCGTGATGATCGTCGAGCTGCACATGGCCGCCTGGCTGGTGGCGCTGATGGTGGCCCTGCCCATCCTGGCCGCGCCCTTCCGCGCGGTGGTGGGCTTCCGCTCCGACACGCACGCCTCGGCCATCGGCTGGCGGCGCGTGCCCTACATCTGGATCGGCTCGATTCTGCAGTTCGGCGGCCTGGCCATCATGCCGTTTGCGCTGCTGGTGCTCACGGGCGACGGCCAGCTCGGCATGGCCTGGCTGGGCCAGCTCTGCGCCGGCCTGGCCTTCCTGCTGGTGGGCGCGGGCCTGCAGACCACGCAGACCACCGGTCTGGCCCTGGCCACCGACCTGGCCAGCGAGCAGACCCGGCCGCGTGTCGTGGCCCTGATGTACGTGATGCTGCTGCTGGGCATGGTGGGCGGCGGCACGCTGTGCGCCACGCTGCTGGCCGAGTTCTCCGACAAGCGCCTGGTGCAGGTGGTCCAGGGTGCGGCGCTGCTGAGCGTGTTCCTGAACATCACCGCCGTCTGGCGCCAGGAGGCCCGCGACCCCACGCGCCGCCGCAGCAAGAACGAGCCCGCGCCGGCCTTCGGCCCGATGTGGCGCAGCTTCATCGAACGCCGCCATGCACGCCGCTTTCTCTGGACGGTAGGCCTGGGCACGATGGCCTTCAACATGCAGGACATCGTGCTCGAACCTTACGGCGGCGAGATCCTCGGCCTGGACGTCAGCGCCACCAGCGCGCTCACCGCGCTGACGGCCGGTGGCTCGCTCGCGGCCTTCGCCCTTGCTGCACGGCTGCTCAGCCGCGGTGCCGACCCCTTCCGCGTGGCAGCGGCGGGCGCGCTCGTCGGCCTGCCGGCCTTTGCGGCCGTGATCTTCTCGGCACCGCTGGAAGCACCGATGCTGTTCCGCATCGGCGCCCTGCTCATCGGTTTCGGCAGCGGCCTCTTTGCCGTCGGCACGCTCACGGCGGCGATGAGCCTGGAGAGCAAGGCCCATGTCGGATTGGCCCTGGGCGCCTGGGGCGCCGTGCAGGCCACGGCAGCCGGCGTGTCGGTGGCCGCTGGCGGCGCGCTGCGCGACGTGGTGTCGGGCCTGGCGATGCACGGTGCGCTGGGCGAGGCGCTGGTCAGCCCGGTCACGGGCTACAGCTTCGTGTACCACCTCGAGATCTATCTGTTGTTCGGGGCGCTCGTCGCCATCGGTCCGTTGGTGCGGCGCCCTACGCGCACCCCCAGGACCAACCCACCCCAGTTCGGTCTGGCCGACTTTCCCGGCTAGTCGCACGCTCACAAGAAGGAGATCCCCATGGGAACCGGAGCCATCACCCAATACGTCGATGTGGCCCAGCTGGTGCTGTACCTGTTCTGGATCTTCTTCGCCGGAATCGTGTACTACCTCGTGCGCGAGAACCACCGCGAGGGCTACCCGATGGACCACGACAGCGGCGGTGTCATCACCGGCTGGCCGATCCCGCAGCCCAAGACCTACAAGATGGCCAACGGGCACGAGGTCAGCATCCCCGACTTCAAGCCCGAGACGCGCCCGCTGCTGGCCGAACCCGCGCACAGCTGGGCCGGCGCACCGCTGGTGCCCACCGGTGACAAGCCGATGCTCGACGGCGTCGGGCCCGGCGCCTGGGCCGAGCGCGCCGATGTCGCCGACGTCACCTTCGAGGGCGAGCCCAAGCTGGTGCCGCTGCGCGTGGCCAGCGAGTACGGCGTCGTCAGCAGCGACACCGACCCGCGCGGGCTCGATGTCTACGGCGCCGACGGCGAGGTCGGTGGCCAGGTGGTGGACCTCTGGGTCGACTGCGCCGAGAACCTGTTCCGCTACCTCGAGCTGCAGGTCGGTGACCGCCGCGTGCTGCTGCCGATGAACTTCGCCCGCGTCAAGCGCAACGGCGTCTACGTCGGCGCCATCCTCGGCCACCAGTTCGCCGACGTGCCCGGCACGAAGCAACCCGACCTGGTGACGATCCTCGAAGAAGAGAAGATCCAGGCCTACTACGGCGCCGGCACGCTGTACGCCGAACCCTCGCGCCTGGAGCCGCTGGTATGAAAGCGCACCGCCACAGCCTGGGTCACGAGCACGACCACGAGCCGGTGCGCGGCCTGCCCGAGGCACCGCCGCCCGGCGAACACGTGTTGTGGCAGGGCAGCCCCGACTGGCGACAACTGGCCGTGCGCGCCTTCCACCTGCGCAAGCTGGTGGCGTACTTCGCGGTGCTGATGGTGCTGCGCGCGCTGTTCGTTGCCAGCGAAGGCGCCAGCACCGCCGACGCCGTGGTCGCGGCACTGTGGCTTGCGCTGCCCTCGTCGGTGGCGCTGGGCCTGGTGGCGCTGCTGGCGTGGCTGTCGGCTCGCACGACGCTCTACACCATCACCAACCACCGTGTGGTGATGCGCATCGGCATCGTGCTGACGCTGGCCTACAACCTGCCGTTCAAGCGCATCGCCGCCGCCGGCCTGTCGCTGCGGCCCGACGGCAGCGGCGACATCCCGCTCACGCTGGTCGGCCGGGACCGCATCGCGCTGCTGCACCTGTGGCCGCATGCCCGCCCCTGGCGCGTGGCACAGCCCGAACCGATGCTGCGCTGCCTGCCGCAGGCGGCCGAAGCTGCGCGCGTGCTGAGCCAGGCCTGGATGCTGGAGACCGGCGGCCAGACGGCCACCACGGCCGCCGAACCCGCCGCCGCCGCTGAAACCGCCCACCACGGCCACCGCCAGCCCGTGCTGGCCGGCGGCGACTGATCCCCCACTCCTTGCGCCACCCTGCCATGCAAAGCAGCCTGCCCCCCAGCCGCCAACCCGAAGCCCTGCCGCGCGGCGCGGTGCTCGCCATTGGCGCCGTGCTGCTGGCCGTGCTGGCCGGCGTGGCCGGTGTGCGCAGTTCGGGCACCGTCATCCGCGCGCCCGACGCACCCGCCATCGCGAAGCGCGAACTGCGCTTCGAAGACCGACCCGACGGCAGCGTGGCCGTCATCGACGCCCGCAGCGGCCAGCAGATCGAGGCCGTGCAGGGCGAGGCCGGTTTCCTGCGCGGCGCACTGCGCGCGCTGGCCCGTGAACGCCAGAAGCGCGACCTGGGCGCCGGCCCGGCGTTCGAGCTGATCGCCCGCGCCGACGGCCGGCTGACGCTGGCTGACCCCGCCACCGGCGAACGCCTGGACCTCGAGTCCTTCGGCCCCACCAACGCAGCCGTGTTCGCACGTCTGCTGCAAGCCGGCGAACCCGCCGCCGCACAACGCTGACAGCACACGGAGACATCCCCATGGACGCCACCATCGCCACCCCCGACCAGGCCGCCGCGAAGGCCAAGGAAGAGACGCTGCTGAGCCCGCGCTTCTACACCACGGACTTCAAGGCGATGGACCGCATCGACGTCTCGCCGATCCGCGCCGAGTGGGACAAGATGATGGCCGAGTACGAGGGCGACAACAACCACGACCACTTCCAGCGCACCCCTGAGTTCGCGCAGGAAGTGGCCGAGCGCTTCTCGCAGGTCTCGCCCGAGCTGCGCAAGGAATTCCTGGAGTTCCTGGTGAGTTCGCTGACCTCGGAGTTCTCGGGCTGCATCCTCTACAACGAGATCCAGAAGAACATCGAGAACCCCGACATCAAGGCGCTGATGCGCTTCATGGCGCGCGACGAATCGCGCCACGCGGGCTTCATCAACCAGAGCCTGAAGGACTTCGGCCTGGGCATCGATCTCGGCAGCCTGAAGCGCACGAAGAAGTACACGTACTTCAAGCCCAAGTACATCTTCTACGCGACCTACCTGTCCGAGAAGATCGGCTACGCGCGCTACATCGCCATCTACCGCCAGCTCGAACGCCACCCCGACAAGCGCTTCCACCCGATCTTTCGCTGGTTCGAGCGCTGGTGCAACGACGAATTCCGCCACGGCGAGAGCTTCGCGCTGATCATGCGCGCCAACCCGCACCTGCTGCAGGGCGGCAACCTGCTGTGGATCCGCTTCTTCCTGCTGGCCGTGTACGCCACCATGT